>Ga0315277_10000417_pt1 | contig 67925 bp, 58 predicted proteins | sample YL17G05_15_MG_FD_203695 | JGI IMG/M metagenome (GOLD analysis project Ga0315277, IMG submission 203695) | Sediment microbial communities from Yellowstone Lake, YNP, Wyoming, USA - YL17G05_15 | ecosystem: Environmental > Aquatic > Freshwater > Lake > Sediment | place: USA: Wyoming | collected...
TCGGAACGACGCCGCCGACGATATCATTTTCGAACTCAAATCCTCCCCCCTTCTCATTCGGCTCGATCTCGATCACCACATTACCGTACTGGCCCCGCCCGCCGCTCTGCCGCACGAATCTGCCCTCCGCTGTGACCTTCTTAGTGATCGTTTCCTTGTAAGCGACCTGCGGCTTGCCGACGTTGGCTTCCACCCTGAACTCACGCTTCATCCTGTCGATAATGATCTCAAGATGAAGCTCTCCCATGCCGCTGATAATCGTCTGTCCGGTCTCCTCGTTCGACGAGATACGGAACGTGGGATCTTCCTCGGCCAGCTTTTGGAGGGCCTCACCGAGCTTCTCCTGATCGGCCTTCGTCTTCGGTTCGATGGCGACATCGATGACCGGCTCCGGAAACTCCATCCGCTCAAGGATGACGGGGTCATCCTCGTCCGTCAGCGTATCGCCGGTCCTTGTGTTCTTCAGGCCGATCGCGGCCACGATGTCGCCAGCAAACGCCTCGCTGACTTCCTCACGGTGGTTCGCATGCATGCGGAGCAACCGGGCGAGCCGCTCCTTCCGATCAGCCGTCGCATTGTAAACGTACGAACCGGACTTGATGGTCCCTGAATAAACCCGGAAGTACGTCAGCCGTCCGACGAAGGGGTCTGTCATGATTTTGAACGCGAGGGCTGTGAAGTCTTCATCATCGCTCACCGTGCGGACGACATCGTCCCGCCGATGCGGGTGATGCCCGTGCACCAAGCCCTGATTGATGTCGAGCGGCGACGGAAGGAAGTCCACGATCGCATCAAGCAGATTCTGTACTCCCTTGTTCTTGAACGAGGAGCCGCAGAGGACGGGAATGATGCCCCCCTTCAGCGTCGATCGGCGAAGGACGTCCCGGATCTCAGCCGGGGAGATCTCCTTGCCGTTCAGGTACTTTTCGAGGAGGGTGTCGTCCTCATCTGCCACAGCTTCGAGCATCTTCACACGATACTCGTTGGCCTTCGGCCTCAACTTCTCCGGGATTTCAATCTCGTCCCAGGTCGCGCCTTGCGTCCCTTCGTGATACATCCGCGCCTTCATCTTGATCAAGTCGATAGTTCCCGCAAACATCTCCCCTTCGCCGACGGGAAGCTGGATCGGCACGGCGTTGGCACTCAAACGCTGTTTCATCATGTTGACAACGCCGATAAAATCGGCCCCCGCTCGATCCATCTTGTTCACGAACGCCATCCGCGGAACACCGTACTTGTCCGCCTGGCGCCACACCGTTTCGGATTGAGGCTCAACGCCCCCGACCGAGCAGAAGAGAGCTACCGCCCCATCGAGTACCCGGAGTGACCGCTCGACTTCGATGGTAAAATCGACGTGTCCGGGAGTATCGATAATATTGACACGGTGTTCCTGCCAGAAACACGTGGTGGCCGCGCTCGTGATCGTTATCCCGCGTTCCTTCTCCTGTTCCATCCAGTCCATGGTCGCTGCGCCGTCGTGAACCTCCCCCATGCGGTGGAGGACACCCGTGTAGAACAGGATCCGCTCCGTCGTCGTCGTCTTGCCGGCATCGATGTGAGCCATGATGCCGATATTCCGTGTCCGTTCTAATGAATATTCGCGAGCCATAGTGTCAGGTCGTTCCGCGAGAAATACCGATCCCTCGCCGATGATCTCAGCAGAGGGCTGAGGTTCTTGAGATCTGTGATCGTCTTACCACTTAAAGTGGGCAAAAGCTTTATTGGCTTCTGCCATTCGATGCACATCGTCTTTCTTCTTGATTGCTCCACCCTCACCAGAAGAGGCAGCAATCAATTCCGAAGCCAGCTTCTGCGCCATCGATGCTTCCGAGCGTTCTTGAGCGTAGCTGATCAACCAGCGGATTGCAAGAGCGGTTCGCCGCTCGGGGCGAACTTCTGTGGGAACTTGGTAGGTAGCACCGCCAACTCTGCGAGCACGCACCTCGATCATGGGCGAGGCATTGTTTACAGCTTTCTTGAAGACGTCGATCGCTTTGTTCTTTGTCCGTTCCTCAATGATGCCAAACGCGCCGTACAGGATCCCCCGTGCAAGATGTTTCTTCCCTCTCTTCAGCAGAGAGTTGATAAACCTTGAGACGAGAAGGTCCTGATACTTGGGATCCGGACCAATGACTCGCTTTGTAGCTCTTTTCTTTCTCATCAGGTACTCGGAATCTTCTTACTGCTGCTTTGGTCGTTTGGCTCCGTACTTCGATCTACCTTGTTTTCGATCCTGGACACCTTGCGTATCGAGCGTGCCCCGGATGATGTGATAACGCACACCAGGAAGGTCCTTGACCCTGCCGCCGCGAATCAGGACAAGCGAGTGCTCTTGAAGATTATGACCCTCTCCCGGGATGTAGGCAGTGACTTCCATGCTGTTCGTCAGCCGGACACGCGCCACCTTCCTGAGGGCGGAATTGGGTTTCTTCGGAGTCGTTGTGTACACCCTCGTGCAAACTCCTCGCTTCTGAGGGCTCGATTGAAGAGCGGGTGACTTGCTCTTCCAGAGTACTCTCTCTCTGCTGCTTCGAACTAGCTGGTTTATCGTCGGCAATCAGGCTAACTCCATTCTTGAGATTGTTCGAGGCCGGCTTAAAAAAAGCTTTTCAAGATAACACTTTTTCCCCAGATTGTCAACGTCTGCTTGGCGCGCGCGACTTCATCTTTACCGGCCTCCTCCGCCTAAGAAGAAGCTGCGACTTTCGTCTTCCGCTTTCGCTCCTTCTTCTCGGCCACACCGCCTTCGACTTCTTCCTCTTCACCAACCAGTTCAGGCGCAGCCGTCTCAACGGCCTCGACCGATTCCACGACGGCATCCCGCAGCTTCTTCTGCCCCGTTCCCGCGGGAATCAGGTGACCCATGATCACGTTCTCCTTGAGCCCCAGCAGGTAGTCGACCTTGCCTTCGATGGCCGCGTCGGTCAGCACCTTGGTCGTCTCCTGGAACGATGCTGCGGAGATGAAGCTGTCCGTCGTCAGCGAGGCCTGGGTGATGCCAAGGAGGATCGGTTCCGATGTCGCAGGCTCTGCATCACGGACCTCCACGGGCTTCTTTCCTTTCTTTCGGAGGTCTGCGTTGATTTCCCTGACAGCCTTCTTGGCTGTGATCGCCCCGTTCTTCAGCTTGGAATCGCTCTTGTTCACCACCACGTCCTTGCCTTCGAGGCTTTCATTGTCATCACGCAGTCTCGTCTTGTCCACGTTGTCACCTTCGAGGTACTTCGTGTCGCCCGGATCAATGATGCGCTCCTTCTGCATCATCATACGGACGATAACCTCGATATGCTTGTCGTTGATCTTCACACCCTGCATTCGATACACTTCCTGAATCTCGTTCACGAGGTACTCCTGCACAGCGGTCGTCCCCTTGATCCTCAAGATATCATGCGGATCGATGGCTCCCGCAGAGAGCCGCTCTCCTGCTCGAACGACATCTTGATCCTGCACGAGGATGTGCTTGCCCAGCGGAATGAGGTACGTTCGCTTGTCTTTGCCGTCGTGGCTCTGCACGAACACCTCCCGCGCTCCTCGTTTCGGCTGTCCGATTGTCACGATGCCATCGATCTCAGTGACCACGGCCGGATCACTCGGGTGTCGTCCCTCAAACAACTCGGTCACCCGGGGCAAGCCGCCCGTAATGTCACGCGTCTTGCCGATATCCCGCGCGATCTTGACGAGCACCGTGCCTGCCTGAATTTCCTCGCCGTCCTCGACGATCAGATGTGCCCGCGTGGGAACCGAATATGTGCCAACCTTCTGGCCTTTCGCGTTCACGATCGCGACGGCCGGAATGAGGTTCTTCTCACGACTATCGATGACGACCTTCTGAATGTGTCCGGTCTGCTCGTCGGGTTCCTCGCGATACGTGACATTCTCCTTGAGATCAACGTACCGTACAGTACCTTTATGTTCGGAGACGATGACGGCGTTGTAAGGATCCCATTCGTAGATCATCTCGCCTCTCGCGACCTTCGCACCGTCTCGCACCATCAGGGCCGCGCCATACGGAACGTCATATTTCGTAAGAACGCGGTTGTCGTCATCAATGACGTTGATGACTCCGCTCCTACCCGAAGCGATCAGGCGCTTTCCCAGCTCGGACTCAACCTCAAGGGTCTTGAGACCGTCGTATTTCGCCTTTCCTTCGAACTTGGAAACGATCTGCGATTGTGCCGCGATCAAGCTCGCCGTTCCGCCAGTGTGGAAGGTTCGGAGCGTCAGCTGCGTGCCGGGCTCGCCGATGGATTGTGCCGCAATGACTCCCGTCGCCGTGCCGGGTTCGACGAGTTTCCCCGTCGTCAGATCCCGTCCATAACACTTCGCGCAGACACCCCGCCGAGAGTCGCATGTCAAGGCCGACCGTATCTCCACCAGTTCGATCGAGGTCTCGGAAATTTTCTGCGCCGTGTCCTCGTCGATGACCTCACCGGAGGCGATGATCACTTCGCCGCTCAAAGGATCAGTGACATCGCGGACGGCTACCCTGCCGAGGATCCGTTCGGCGAGGGGCTCTTTGACATCCTCTCCCTCCTTCAAGGCACCGGTCAGCACGCCACGGATAGTCCCGCAATCTTCGTCCGCGATCACAGCGTCCTGCGCTACATCAATCAAGCGCCGCGTGAGGTAGCCGGCGTCGGCCGTCTTAAGGGCCGTGTCCGCCAAACCCTTCCGGGCGCCGTGCGTCGAGATGAAGTACTCAAGGATCGACAGGCCCTCGCGAAAGTTTGCCGTGATCGGGTTCTCGATCAATTCCCCCGTCGCGCCCGACATGCTTTTCTGTGGCTTCGCCATCAAACCCCGCATCCCCGCCAGTTGGCGAACCTGCTCCTTTGAACCTCGGGCTCCAGAGTCCACCATCATATACAGGGAGTTGAAACCGTCCCGCGAGTGCTGGAGCGAGTCAAACAGGCGCTCGGCGATCCTGCTGGTCGCCCGGGTCCAGATATCGATGACCTTATTGTACCGCTCACCATTGGTAATGAAACCACGATAGTACTGCGACTCGACATTCTCGACGTCCTTCTGTGCCTTCGCTACGATTTCGTACTTTTCCTTCGGGATCAAGACATCGCCGATGGAAACCGACAAACCACCTTGCGTAGCATAGCTGAAGCCGAGCCCTTTCAGCTTGTCCAGGAACTGGGCGGTCTCAAGGTTGCCGCAACGACGGAAGACGTTCGCGATGATCTGGACGAGCCGTTTCTTGTTGAGAAGCTCGTTGATGAACGGAATCCCTTTCGGTAGGATCTGGTTGAAGACCACTCGCCCCGTGGTCGTCTCGACCAGGTTCCCTTCAATCCGCACCTTGAGGCGTGCGTGAAGACCCACTTGGCCCTGATCGAAAGCGATGATGACTTCCTGGAGCGAATAGAACGTCATCCCTTCTCCCTTGTCACCGGCCTTCGACTTTGTGAGGTAGTAACAGCCTAGTACTTGATCCTGGGTCGGCGTGACGATAGGGGCGCCGCTGGCCGGCGAGAGGATGTTGTGGCTCGAGAGCATAAGGATGCGCGCCTCGAGCTGCGCCTCGTATGACAACGGCACATGAACGGCCATCTGGTCGCCGTCAAAGTCGGCGTTGAATGCAGTGCAGACCATCGGGTGAATGCGGATGGCCTTCCCTTCGACAAGGACGGGCTGGAACGCTTGGATGCCCAGACGGTGGAGCGTCGGTGCCCGGTTGAGCAGCACCGGGTGGCCGTCGATGATGTGATCGAGAATGTCCCACACCTCGGGGCCCTTCTTGTCGACCATCTTCTTCGCGCTCTTGACCGTCTTGACGAGGCCGCGCTCGATGAGCTTCCGGATGATGTGCGGCTTGAACAGTTCAACGGCCATGTCCTTCGGCAGACCGCACTCGTGGAGCCTCAGCTCGGGTCCGACGACAATGACCGATCGGCCCGAATAGTCAACGCGCTTCCCTAGCAGATTTTGCCGGAACCGCCCCTGCTTTCCTTTGAGCATATCCGACAAGGACTTGAGCGCCCGGTTGTTGTCACTGCGCACGGCGTTCACGCGCCGCGAATTATCGAGCAACGAATCAACGGCCTCCTGCAGCATGCGCTTTTCATTGCGCAGGATCACTTCCGGGGCCTTGATCTCGATCAGTCTCTTCAGACGATTGTTCCGGATGATCACCCGTCGATAGAGATCGTTCAGATCAGAGGTCGCGAAACGGCCGCCTTCCAGAGGCACGAGCGGCCGCAGTTCCGGCGGGATGACGGGGATGACGCCGAGCACCATCCACTCAGGCTTGTTCGGGGCACTCTCGTCGCTCTTGCGGAACGCCTCGATTACGCGCAGCCTCTTGAGGGCCTCCGTCTTCTTCTGCACCGATGTCTCGGCCTTCACTTCGGTCCGCAGCTCCGCCGCAAGCTCCTCAATATTGACGCGCTTCAGAAGAGCTTTGATCGCGTCCCCGCCCATCTTCGCGATAAACTTCTTCGGATCGCTCTCTTCGAGATCACTGTTGTTCTCCGGCAGTGAAGCCATGATCTCGAGGTACTGGTCCTCCGTGATCAGGTCCTGTTTCTGGAGTCCCGTCGTTCCTGGACTGATGACGACGTACGACTCGTAGTAGATGATCTTCTCAAGTTCTTTGCTGGACAGCCCGAGGATATATCCGATCTTACTGGGCAGGGAGCGGAAATACCAGATATGGACGACCGGGACGGCCAGGGCGATGTGCCCCATCCGCTCCCGGCGAACACTTTTCTGCGTCACTTCCACACCGCAGCGATCGCACGTGATGCCCTTATAGCGTATGCGCTTGTACTTGCCGCAGTGACACTCCCAGTCTCTCACCGGCCCAAAGATCTTCTCGCAGAACAATCCGTCCTTCTCCGGTCGGAACGAACGATAGTTGATCGTCTCCGGCTTGGTGACCTCGCCGTGCGACCGGGACAGGATCATGTCCGGCGACGCGAGGCTGATCGTGATCTTTGAAAACGTCCTTCGTGCTGCAGCTTCACTTGTTGAGAATGGCATGGACTTCCTCCATCATACAATTCGTAGACTTGTGCTGCGCGATCAGCGCAGGACAATCCAACGTTCGCGAGCCTCATCGAGAACAGGTCACTCGATCTTGACCTCCAACCCGAGGCCTTGCAGCTCTCGCACGAGAACGTTGAAGGACTCGGGCACATTCGGCTCGGGCAGGTTATCTCCCTTTACAACAGCTTCGTACACTTTCGCACGGCCGACGACGTCATCCGACTTGACCGTGAGGATCTCCTGTAAGAGGTGCGCTGCGCCGTAGCCCTCAAGCGCCCAGACCTCCATCTCTCCGAACCTCTGTCCGCCAAACTGCGCCTTGCCGCCGAGCGGCTGTTGTGTGATGAGCGAGTATGGGCCGATGGAGCGAGCGTGGATCTTGTCGTCGACCAAGTGTGAGAGTTTCATCATGTAGATATACCCGACGGTCACCTCCTGGTCGAAGGGTTCGCCCGTTCTGCCATCGATGAGAACGGATTTCGAGTTTTCCGAGAGCCCGGCCTTCTTGAGCTGCTCCTGGACTTCCTCCCACGTCGCGCCGTCGAAAATCGGTGAGGAATACCTCTCCCCGAGCTTGTACCCTGCCCAACCGAGCGCTACTTCGAAGAGCTGGCCCAGGTTCATGCGTGACGGGACGCCGAGTGGATTCAGCACGAGATCGACCGGAGTGCCGTTCGGCAGGAAGGGCATGTCCTCAGCCGGCACGACGATGGAGACGACGCCCTTGTTCCCGTGACGGCCCGCCATCTTATCGCCGACCGACAGCTTGCGCTTTTTGGCGACATAGACCTTTGCGAGCTGAACGATGCCCGGAGCCAATTCGTCGCCGAGCTGGATCTTGTTTCTTTCGTGACGATAGAGCTCTTCGACCTCGCTGAGCTTCTGGCGGTAGTTCTCGTACACCTTGACGATCAGGTTGTTCTTTCGCTTCTCGTCGACCCAATCCTGATTGAAATCCAGATTGTCAAGCGCCTCAAGCGATTGGAAGGTATCCTCCTTGAGCGCGGTCCCGCTGCGGATGATAACATTCCCATCCGCGTCGCGAATACCGGCAGATTTTTCACCCGCCAGCAGCTGGTCGAGCTTCTTCCCAAGTTTCTCGTGAAGCTCCTTGAGCTCTTTGCGCCGCGAGCGGTCGAGCGCCTCGAGCCTCTTCTTGTCATCCTTCTTGCTCTCTGTGTCCTTCTTCTTTCGGCTGAAGAGCTTCGTTGCTATGACGACGCCTTTCATGCCCGGCGGCGCTTTTAGCGATGCATCCTTGACATCGCCGGCTTTCTCGCCGAAGATCGCTTTCAGCAACTTTTCCTCGGGGGTCGGATCGGTTTCCCCTTTCGGCGTGATCTTGCCGATCAGAATATCGCCCTCGTTGACTTCGGCGCCGACGCGAACGATCCCGTTCTCGTCCAGGTCCTTCGTGGCTTCTTCGCTGACGTTCGGGATCTCACGCGTGAGCTCTTCCTCCCCACGCTTCGTGTCGCGAACTTGAAGCTCGAATTCTTCAATATGGATGGATGTGAAGACATCCTCCGCAACGACCCGGTCGCTCACCACGATCGCGTCTTCAAAGTTGTACCCCCGCCACGGCATGAACGCGACCAAGACATTCCGGCCGAGGGCAAGCTCCCCCCGATTCGTCGCACAGCCATCCGCCAGGACATCCCCCCGCTTGATGCGATCCCCTGAGCTGACGAGCGGCTTCTGGTTAATGCACGTATCCTGATTTGTGCGGAAGAATTTCGTCAGCCGGTACTCAACCCGCCGCTTGTCCTCGAAGCTGATGATCGCTTCCGTGCTGTTCTCATCAATGTCGTATTGCACGATGATGCTTTCAGCCGCCACGGACTCGACGACCCCGTTTCGCTCGGCAATGATCATCGTGCGCGAGTCACGCGCCAGTTTCTCTTCGAGGCCCGTGCCGACGATCGGGGGAACCGGCGAGAGGAGCGGAACGGCCTGCCGCTGCATGTTTGAGCCCATCAGTGCACGGTTCGCGTCATCGTGCTCCAGGAACGGGATCAACGCCGCGGCCGCGCTTACGATCTGATTCGGTGCCACATCCATGTACTGAATTTTGTCCGGCTCGGCAAGCGGGTAATCGCTCTGGAACCGCGACTTGACCTTCTCCTCCTGGTAGTGGCCACGATCGTCGATCGGCGCATTCGCCTGAGCGATCGTCACTTCATCCTCCTTCTCCGCGGTGAGGAACTCGATCTCCTCGGTCACCTTTCCGTTCTTCACCTTCCGGTAGGGGGTTTCGATGAATCCAAAGTCGTTGATGCGCGCATGGATGCAGAGCGACGAGATCAATCCGATGTTCGGCCCTTCCGGCGTCTCGATGGGGCAGAGGCGGCCATAGTGTGTATAGTGGACGTCGCGCACCTCGAACCCCGCGCGCTCCCGCGTCAGACCGCCGGGACCGAGCGCCGAAACGCGCCGCTTATGCGTCATCTCCGCCAGCGGGTTGGTTTGATCCATGAACTGCGAGAGCTGGTTGGTACCGAAGAATGCGTTGATGACGCTTGTGATCGTCCGCGCGTTCACGAGGTCCTGCGGGGTGATCGTCTCGGCGTCGCGCAAGTTCATCCGCTCCCGGATCGTACGGGTCATGCGTGACAGGCCGACGTTAAACTGCTGTGCAAGCTGCTCGCCCACGGTGCGCACGCGCCGGTTGCCGAGATGGTCGATGTCGTCGACCGTCTTCTTTCCCTGCTGCAGATCCATCAGGTACTTTACGATCGCGACGATGTCCTCGCGCGTCAGGGTCGTCACGTCCTCCTTGATGTTCACCCCGAGTTTCGCATTCATCCGATGACGGCCGACATCGCCGAGATCATACCGCTTCGGGTTGAAGAACAGGCGGTCGATGAGGTTCTTCGCCGTATCGAGGTCCGGCGCCTCGCCCGATCGCAGCTGCGCGTAGATCGTCTCCAGCGCGTCCTCCTCGGATCGTGCCACATCCCGCAGGATCGTGTTTGCAATCACCGACTGCTCCTCCACAGCTTCCGATTTTAGAAACCGGATCTTGCGGATCTCAGCCTTCTTGATCTGCTTGTTGTGGTCCTCGCTCAACCTGGCATCCTTGTTAATGAAGATCTCGCCGGTCTTCTTGTCGAAGACATCGCTGCAGATGGTGCGGCCGATGTAGTCCTTCAGGTTCACCTTCGACGTGTCCACTTCTTCAACCAGCTCGAAGAGATCCAGGATCTCGTCGTCCGATGAATAGCCCAGGGCGCGCAGAAGGGTCGTGACCGGAAATTTCTTCTTCCGGTCGATGTACGCATACATCACGTTGTTGATGTCGGTTGAGAACTCCACCCAGGAGCCGCGGAACGGGATGATGCGGGCCGAGTACATCAACGTTCCGTTCGGGTGAACGGACTCTCCGAAGAACACACCGGGTGATCGGTGCAACTGGCTGACCACCACGCGCTCGGCACCGTTGATGATGAATGTTCCCCGCTGCGTCATCGCGGGCAGATTGCCCAGGTACACCTCCTGCTCGATCGTGTCCGTGAAATCCTGGCTCCCCTCCCGCTTCGACGAGAGACGAAGCTTCGCCTTCAGCGGGACCGAATAGGTGAGACCCCGTTCCTGACACTCCACCACGGAGTACTTCGGCTTCTCCACGTAGTACTCTACGAACTCAAGGAGGAAGTTCTCCCGCGCATCCGTGATCGGGAAATTCATCTCGAAGACCTGCTGCAATCCCATCTTCTTCCGCCGATGCGGAGGAGTATCCGACTGCAGAAACTTGCTGAACGAATCGATCTGGACGTTGAGGAGATCCGGAGTTTCGATCACCGATGGGATGCGGCCGAATGAGAGTCTGCCGTTGGTGCCGTTGGATTGGTTTTTCAAGTCAACCACTCCTTTTGAAAAGAATGATGTGTGAACCCTCAAGCCTCTGCTCGCTCCGAGTCGCTCTCGGAAGCGGGGCGAGGCGCCTGCCCTTCAGGATTTCAACCGACTGTGAGATTGCTCTCTATAGATGGGTCAAGCCGATGGCTCAAATACCCATCAGAATGGGAGAACCATCGGCTTTGAGTTTGCCCCTCTTTTCTTACACTGTGTCTTATATTGAAACACCAAAGAAGCGTGAAAAGTTCGAGTAAGAATGAATGCTTACTTCAACTCCACCTGCGCACCCGCTTCCTCAAGCTCCTTCTTCAACTTTTCTGCCTCGTCCTTGTTGAGGCCTTCCTTGACCACCTTGGGAGCACCATCAACGAGGTCCTTTGCTTCCTTGAGACCGAGGCCCGTTGCCGCGCGAACAACTTTGATAACATTGATCTTCTGCGCACCGGCTGCCTTCAGCTCAACGTTGAACTCGGTCTTCTCTTCCACCGCGGCGGCGGCGCCGGCTGGTGGCATTGAGCTCCCGCCAACCACGACGGGTGCAGCCGCGGTGACGCCGAACTTATCCTCCAGCGCCTTCTTCAACTCGGCGGCTTCGAGCAGCGTAAGCTTTTCGATCTTCTCAACAATTTCCACTACTGCTGACATTGCGTTTCTCCTTATGAATGATGTTCAAATTCCTGCTGGCGTCAGGCCGCCTGCTTTTTCTTCTCGATTGCATCGATCACGCCCACCAGGTCGCGGATCACCGCAGCAATCGCACCGACGACACCGGAGATCGGCGCCTGGAGACTCCCGACGATTCCCGCCATCAAATCATTCCGCGACGGGAGCCTGGAAAGTTGATCGAGTTGTGAGCCGTCAAAGACCTGCTTTCCAAGAACCGCAACTTTCAGGTTGAATTTGCCTGACTTGTCCTTGAACTTCTTAATGATCTTTGCGGGCACAATCGCGTCACCGTAACTGAATGCAATGCCGGTCGGCCCAGCCAGTTTGTCGCATACTCGGTCGTAGCCTGTCAACCTTTCTAAGGCCTTCTTCGCGAGCGTATTCTTCACGACCCTGTACTCGATGCCGGCTTTCCGGAATTCCCGCCGAAGCTCTGTTTCTTCCTCAACGGTCACGCCGGTAAAATCAGCAAGGTACATCGCCGTCGCACGCGCAGCCCGGTCAGCCACCTCCGCCACGATTCGTTCTTTTTCCGAGCGATTCATGTAGTACCTTCCAGATTACTGAATGACTGTACTGCGTATCAAATCGGACATTGCGCCGACTTATGAAGCCAGGCGAGAAGCCCCCGATCGACGGGGCACCGGACTTCGGATGATGTGTCTGAGTGCGTAATTTCTTCGCTTAGTGAGCAGCGATCACGTTTCGATCGATGTGGACACCGGGTCCCATCGTCGTGGAGATCGCTATGCTCTTCACGTACGTCCCTTTGGCCGTTGACGGCTTCAGCCTGACGATCGTGTTCAGGAACGACTGGATGTTCTCCACCAGTTTCTGCTGCTCGAAACTTGCTTTCCCGACCGTCGCGTGGACGATGCCGGCTTTGTCGACCCTGAATTCGATCTTCCCGGCTTTCACTTCTTTGACGGCTTTGCTGACGTCCGCCGTCACGGTACCGCTCTTCGGGTTCGGCATCAGCCCTCGTGGTCCAAGGATTCTCCCCATCTTCCCGAGATCACCCATGACATCGGGCGTCGCAATGATCACGTCAATGTCGGCCCAACCCTGCTGAATTTTCTCGAGATAATCCTGAAACCCGACGTGGTCAGCGCCGGCGGCCCTCGCCTCGTCATCTTTCGGAGGCTTCGCGATGACAAGAACGCGGACTTCTTTTCCAATCCCGTGCGGCAGCGCGACGGTTCCGCGGATCGCTTGATCCGCTTTCTTCGGGTCGACACCGAGCCGGACCGCAATGTCGACGCCTTCCGAGAATTTTGCAGAGGCGGTCTCTTTGACCCTCTGCACCGCTTCCTCGATGGTATAGTTCTTCTTTTCGATCTTCTTGGCCGCAGCCTTGAACCGTTTGCTCTGTTTTCTCATACTTTCACGCCTGCAATGGAATAATCGGGTACGTTATTCTTCGACGGTGATGCCCATGCTGCGAGCCGTCCCCGCAACCATGCTCATCGCCGCTTCGACAGAGGCAGCGTTGAGATCGACCATCTTCATCTCTGCGATCTCCCAGATCTGGTCCCTTGTTACTTTGCCGACCTTCACGCGGTTCGGCTCGCCAGATCCTTTTTCAAGCTTGATCGCCTTGAGCAAGAGCGTCGCTGCTGGAGGCGTCTTCGTGATGAAGGCGAACGACTTATCACTGAAGACCGTGATGATCACAGGAATAATGAGCCCCTGCTGATCCTTGGTCCTCGCATTGAACTGTTTGCAGAATTCCATGATATTGACCCCCTTTTGACCGAGGGCAGGTCCCACGGGAGGCGCCGGATTCGCCTGTCCGGCTGGAATCTGCAATTTGATGAAACCCATCACTTTTTTCGCCATACGATCGACCTCAAGATTCTATTAGGAGAGGGAGCTTACTCGAAACGAGTTTATTTCTCCGGTTCGACCTGCAGGAAGTCAAGTTCAACCGGAGTTTTTCTGCCGAAGATACTGACCATCACCTTGACCTTCATTTTCTCCGGGTTCACCTCCTGAACGAATCCGGAGAAGTTGTTGAACGGACCCTCGACCACCTTGACAGGATCTCCCATTCTGAAGGGGATCTCGACGAGCTCGACACCCTCCTTCTCTTCCATCTTTCCAATGAGTCTGCGTACCTCATCTGGCTGCAGCGGCGCAGGATTATTCTTGTCCGGCACAAATCCCAGCACTGAAGGAGCTTCCACAATCAGGTGGATCGTTTCCTTGTCCAGAACGGCTTCGACAAGGACATACCCGGGGAAAAAGTTCTTCACCTTCGCCTTCTTCTTCCCGTCCTTCACCTCGATTACCCTTTCTGACGGAATCATGACACTGGTGATCCTCTCGACGAGGTTCAACCGGGCGACCTCTGATTCGAGGAACGCTTTCACTTTTGCTTCGTGACCAGAATAGGTCCGGACCACATACCAACGCTTTTCCAAATCTGTTCTCTTCCTCAGGGTTACAGGATAGCCTTGAGCGCCGCGGCCAAGATCGAGTCGACGCCCCAGGTGAACACCGCGATAAGCAAGCAGACAATAATGACGATCTTCGTCGATTCCATCAGCTCTCCACGTGTGGGCCACGTGACCTTCCCCATCTCCTTTGTCACGTCATTGAAGAAGTTAATGATCTTCTCTTTCATTGCGATCGCTCACCAGAATTTGTGACTTCAAAAAGAAGGCTCGTGCGATGACACGTTCTGCACGTGAGGAGGGACTCGAACCCCCAACCTGCGGTTTTGGAGACCGCTGCTCTACCAATTGAGCTACTCACGTAGGGATTTCCTTGAGGCGGGATCGGATGCTCACCGGATCACCTTCCTCCAAAGAGAACGCGTCGTCGTAGATTCATTACTTCGTTTCTTTGTGGGGTGTCCGCTTGTTGCACCACGGACAGTACTTGTTGTACTCCACCCTTCCCGACTGCTTCTTCTTGTTCTTGGTGATCGAATAGTTACGACGCTTGCACGTTGAGCATTCGAGCGTGATGATTTCTCTCACGACTTTCCACTCCAGTTGTTTTCAACATTCATATTGTCTTGAGCTTGCGACCGGGATTGAACCGGTGACCTCTTCCTTACCAAGGAAGTGCTCTACCAACTGAGCTACGCAAGCGTCTACCGTCTCATATCCTTCATCGAGCGGGAGACGGGACTCGAACCCGCGACCAACAGCTTGGAAGGCTGTGACTCTACCAACTGAGTTACTCCCGCAATCCAATCGTCAATTGGAGATTGTCAATCGACAATTGACATGTGGGCAGGGAAGGATTCGAACCTCCGAAGGCCTGAGCCGTCAGATTTACAGTCTGATGCGTTTAACCACTTCGCTACCTGCCCATCACTGTGTACAAGCCGGCGACTCAAGACGGAATCCCGTGTATGTCCCAGAGCTGGCGGGCGGACTTGAACCGTCGACCTGCTGATTACAAGTCAGCTGCTCTACCAACTGAGCTACGCCAGCGTTCTCAATGACGGCTTCGCCGGAACCGAATTCCCGACTGCGCCGGAGTACAAAGAAAAATCCCTCACCGCGGATACCCGCCCTTGCGCCTGCTGACTACCACTTCATCCGCAGTCCGAGATTCATCACTTTGTGGGGAACCTTAGGTTGAGCTCACAACCTAAGCTTTATAATTTAACAAATTTTGGTTAATAGTCAACCATTTCATCCCGGGATAGCCACCCTCACCGCGCACGGGCCTCCCTCCTCACCGTCCCCCCTTCCGCGCATTCGGCCCCTTCGAAGACCTGAGAATCTCTTCCCGCAATGTCAACGCGGGCAGGAAATTCGGCTGTATTTCAACAGCAGATTCGACATAGGAGAGCGCCTCGGAGGAATCACTCTGGGCTCTCAGGTAGGTAGCTGTCATCGTCAAAACCTGTGCAGCCAGGCCTCGCAGCCCCCGGCTCAATCGATTGTCGAGAGAGGCCATTCTTAGGTGCATCTTGGCTGTTTCTGTTGGCAGATCTTCCGGCTTTCCGGCCAGTTGGAAAAGCAATCCACTGGGAATCCTGGAGTATGCCGCCCCGAACTCCGCCTCGATCTCAGGGCCGACATAGACCGGGCCCCGTTGCATAGATCTGCCCATGAAATCGTTGATCATATCGACGTATCGGAATTCGATCAGCCTGGGATCGTAGGGAACGTCGTGTTCGAACTTCCACAGCTCCCCCAAGAAAGCATGAACTTTTTCCTGAGATTGCTGAATCAGCCATGGGTACCTGCTCTCTAGCTGGACGTAGTACCAGGATCGCCGCAGCAGCTCCTTGTCAACAATGACAACATCAGGACGTTGGCGTCGAACGACCTGGTAGTACAGCGAAGGCGCTACGAAGTAATCCCACTGATAGGTGAGGACAAATGCGTTTGGCCTGAGATTCGACAGTATGTTCTGTGTGTAGTCTTCGACAAGGTAGTTGTCAGACTCACTGACCGTTCTCGCGTTCCCCCAAATTTGAACAGCAGGCAGAAGGCACAGGATCAGCGCCGAGACAGTGAACACCCTCGCGCCGAAACTCTTCTCCAGCATGCGATAGACGACCTCCAGAGCAAAAACGACGAATACCGCGACGACGGCGTAGTCCAAGAGGAAATACGAATCGATGTCGTGAATGTCGTAGTTGATGGAATAGAACAGGCAGCTCAAGAAACCGATGGCAAGAAACCAGAAAAGTGTCTTGTTCCAGCGGAAGGTCTTCCAGATTCCAAACAGCAAGAACCCGATAATGATCCAATTGAATTCCGACGGAAAATGGTTGACGAAGTACGTGAACTGCTTCTCCGCGCTTTGAAACCCTGAAAAGATCCAACTTCTGTATTGTTTTCCCGAGATGTGCCAGAGGAAGCGCTCGAGATCTGCAGGATGACCCCAATCCAGGGGAGGATGAGCGCTCGACCGGATCGGAAGATAGAGATATGTCGAGAGCCCAAGGATGAAGAAAGGGATGAGCTTGGCGAGACCGAGGACCGTCCCTCGACCCAATCCGAAGATCCTTACGTACAAATAAATGAGCGCCGGAACGATCAGAATCGTCGTCAAGTGATTTGAGAAACTGAGGCCGAGAACAAATGTGGAGAGGATCAACTGCCGCGAGGTATGTTCCCCATCCTGGATCTGTTCCTTCAATCCCCGCACGCAAGTCAAGATGACCATACAAAGAAGGAGGACGTGCAGGCCGTACACTTCAATCGCTGTCGATTGTTCCCACACCGTCGTCGAGAAGGCGAAAGCCAACGACCCGGTGAGCGCAGCAGTCGCGATTCTTCTGCGCTCTCTTCCAGGCTGCGGTGGCGTACCGGTTTCGCGGCGGCTCTGAAACAGATCCCACAACGACAGCGACAGCTTGAAAAACACACCGATCGCAGCAGCCGTTACGAAGGCTGAGAACAGATTGAGCTTCAAAATCTCTTCCAGTCCGAGGGGCAGCATCACCACGCATCGTCCGAGCAGGGTGAAGAGTGGATACCCCGTCGGATGAGCGATTCCAAGGACGGTCGCGACCGTCGCGAGCTCGCCGCTATCGATAAACGAGACGGTGCGGCACATCGTGGTCACGTAGGCGCAAAACGAGATCAACGAGATCGCGACCGCGAGGAAATTCTCATTCCAGAAGAAGTGGAATCTTTGCTTCATCCGCGATTCGACCGGAGGACATGGTTGAAGAGTGAGCGGTTCTCGGTTTTCATCTTCCTTACCAATTGAAGAAGCTCCTTCACGGATCTCCTGCCCATCGCCGCGGCGACCGCTTGAAGGCCGGTCCCTTCCCTTGGCAGGACAAAACTGGTCGATTCTTCATTGAGACGAGTAAACGTTTCAAGCAGACGAAGGTATTCAAGGTTGGTGCGCAGCATCTTCCCATAGGGCTTCCCCAGTGACCGCCGTTTCGCCTCCTCAGCAAGAGCGAAGCTGTTCGTCTTCATCAAGGCAGGGATCTCCCGGCCCAATTGAAGCTGCAGCGCCTGCAGGGAAAACTCAAGATCAACGAGACCACCCCTCCCAACCTTGAGGTCGAGCCCTTCGCCGCCTCTTGACCGTTCCCGTTCCATCTTCCTGCGCATGGAGACAACTTCGCTTTTCCATCGGGACGGCAGCGGAGAATAGTAGGCGTAGCCAGAGAAGAACTCAATCAACCTGCGGCCGAAGTCGGCGTCGCCTGCGATCAGGCGCGCCTTGAGCAACGATTGACGCTCCCAGAACGCTGCCCGAGTCTTCAGGTACTCTCTATAATAGCCGAACTCTGTGGCCAGCGGGGAGCTTTTCCCCTCGGGGCGGAGCCGGAAGTCCACACTGTAGACCAGGTTGAGCGATTCCAGGAATTTTCGGCCGAAAGTCTCTGCAAGCTTTGCGCCAGCGGTTCCGCCGTCAGCCTCGTAGACCAGGATCAGGTCAAGATCCGAACCGAACGTAATCTCTTCTCCCCCAAACTTCCCCATAGCGACAAGCGCCAGCTTGATGGGAGAGCTCGCGATTTCCGCCTCGGCGACGATCCGCTCGAAACCGTCCGCGACGATCTCATCGGCCAGCGAGCTCAATTCACGCGTGAATTGTTTTACAACAGTCTCACCCACCAGCAACCGGAGCGTTGCTTTGAATTCGTTGTATGCCCGATATCGCCTGGGATCGGAATTCCTCAAGAACCCCCATCCCCGTTCTGCAAGGAAGGCCTCGCCAGTCCGGCCGACGAGACTCTCGAATAATAGCGGTTCTTGCGCCAACAGGCTCGCCAGCCGCGAACTTCTGGAGCAGATGAGTATGAGGATATCAAGCATCTCATCCTTCGTCACCGCTTGCTGGAGCGTCCGCTGTAGAGGCTTCGCCGAGGCAAGGGAAGCGAAGTTCCTCGCGGTCCAATCCGGCGCACCCCGCTGCTTGATCATCCGAAGCAGCGATTCCAGTCTTCCGCTCGTGCGGAGGTGCGGTATCTCGTTGAGAATACCGAGGAGGCACTTCTGCGAATTCTCAGCATCGAGGAATGCAATTGTCCGGAGCAGCGGTGCGAAGTCTGCGACTTCTGCATCCGGCCGTCGAACCCTTCGCGAGCCCGGCCCCGGTTCAGGCGAGGTCCCAAAGACCGACCGAAAGATCGTCCGGATGTCCGTGCGCCGGCAGTTGAGTTCTTGCTCAAACCGGGAGACCGGCCAATATCCCAGCTGCCCTCCGAGCACAAGCTTCTCTTCTTGCGAGTCCGGCAGTGAGTGCTTCTGCAGCCCATGCAGGAGCTGAAGACGATCTTCGACGGTACGAAGGAGCAGATAGGCCCCCCGAAGTTGCGTTGCTTCCTCTTTCTTCAAGAGCTTCGCGTCGGCAAGCCGGCTGATTGCCTGGAGCGTATTTCGCTCTCTGAGCTCGACGTTCGTACCGGCATTCAGCAGTTGCAGTGCCTGCACGATGAACTCAATGTCCCGGATACCTCCGCTGCCGAGCTTGATATTGGAGTCGCTCTCAACTCTTGCTTCAATCTTCGATTTGATCTTGGCGATCTCCTCCAGGGGGCTGCCCAGGAGTGTCTTGGGGTATACAAACGGTTGAAGCTCCACCAACCATCTCTCGCCAACCGCCTTGTTGCCTGCAACCACGCGGGCCTTGAGAAGCATCTGACGCTCCCAGAGCTCTCCGCGCAGTTCGTAGTATGTCAAGTACGCGGAACGAGACATCGCGAGCGGGCCGGAGTGGCCTTCAGGTCTCAACCGCAGATCGACCCGGTAGAGATGCCCCTCACCGGTATGTTCCGAGAGTCGGCGCACGACGAATTCCGCGAGTCGACAGTAGTACTCGTGCAGCGTCGAAAGACGAGCCGCTGCGGGCTCGAGCGGCGCATCCTTCTCATAGACAAACATCAGGTCGATATCTGAGCTGAAATTGAGCTCTTCTCCTCCCAGCTTTCCAAGCCCGATCACGGCGAGCTCGTTGTCGATCGCCAGGTTGTTCGATCCAGCCAACTGCTGATGACCGAGCCGGAGGATTGCTTCGATGATGACGTCAGCGAGCCCCGACAGTTCCGCGGATGTCGTTGGAACATCCGCTTCCCTCAGAATTTGTCGGGCACCGATTCGCAGCAGCTCGCGACGCTGGAACCGCTTCAGCGCGTCAAGCTTCTTCTCCGTGCGTTGAAAGAGATCGACGGCTTCGGAAACCTCCGCTGCAAGCCCGCGGACCGTTTTCGTTGTTTTGAGCGCGTTGGTGGACGTAAGCCAGTGAAAAAGCTCCGTGTGGCGCACGAGGATGTCGGCCAGGAATTGGGATTGAGAGAAGAGTTCGAGAGCGATCTGCTGCAGCGGCCGATACGATTGAAAGTCCCGCAAGAGCGCTGAAGCAAACCCCGCCACCAGGAAGCGGTGGAGGTTCGTCAGCGCTCGCTTTGGATGAGCGGTCGCGCGCGCGTCAGCCCTCAGCGACTTGAGAACCAGCGGCGGCGAGAGGCCTGCATCCGCAGCCAGACGACCTATGGCCTCGTAGATCTCCTCATCCGACGATGGGATCAGACTGTGGTCGGCTTTGTCCATCATGCACATGCCGATTATACTGAAAAACTGCCTCAGATTCTAAGACGATCGGTGTACGGGATCTCCTCGCGTTCTGAACGCTGCCGCTCCATTCCCTTGCTTCTCACAGAGGCATCTTCTATATTGCTGCGTCCTCGCTCGCGAACCACTTCAACAGCAGCCTATCGAAGGTCAACCATGGTTAAGCTCATTGCACTCTATCGGACACCTGAGAACACGGAAGCCTTTGAGTCGCATTATTTCGATATCCACACCCCCCTCGTGAAGAAATGGCCCGGACTGAAGAGGCTTGAAGTAGCCAAAATCACGGGCGCTCCGATCGGAGAGCCGAAACATTTTCTGATCGCGGAAATGTACTTTGACGATGGAGACTCCATGCAGCGGGCGCTTGCATCGGCCGAAGGCAAAGCGACTGCCCGCGATCTGATGGAATTCGCCGGTAACCTTGTGACGATGTTTTTTGCGGAAGTCGAGGAGCTCTAAGCATCCAGCCGGCATCCGGACACTCGAATCTCCCAGTCAGAACCAGAAAACCCTACAGTCTTTACAACCAGAGGTATCGCGCGTGCTATGAGTAAGTATTCCGGTATTTCCCATCGTACCTCCTCATTCAACAACATCCTGTACGAGAAAAAACACTGGGTTGCGACCGTCATCATCAACCGGCCGAAGGTTCACAACTGTCTGAACCTCGAGACGCTCCGGGAGCTCGGGACTGCATTCCTGGATGCGGCATGGGATGATCATGTTGCCGTCCTTGTCCTGACCGGCGCAGGAGACAAGGCGTTCTGTACGGGGGCCGATCTCAAGGAATGGAAGGAGGATTTCCTTGATCATCCCAACGACTTTCACAAATGGATGGGCGTGTTCATTGAGACATTCGAGCGCCTGCGGAATGTCGGCAAGCCGACCATCGCCAAACTCAACGGGATCGTCGTGGGAGGCGGCAATGAGCTGCAGATGTCGTGCGACCTAGCCATCGCTGCCGATGACATCTACATTCGGCACGTGGGAACCGAGCACGGGAGCGTTCCCGCGGCGGGAGCGGCACAGTGGCTTCCGATCACCATCGGAGATCGACGGGCGCGCGAGATGCTCTTTCTCTGTGAGCCGATTCCTGCGCGGAAGGCTCTCGAATGGGGGCTTGTGAATGAGGTCGTGCCGCGCGTGGAGCTGAACCACGCCGTCAATCGGATGGCGGCAAAACTGATCAAGAAGCTTCCCGAGTGCACCCGCTATACGAAACAGCAGCTCAACTTCTGGCGCGAATTATCCTGGAGTCTCACGATCGGTCACCTGCGTGATTGGCTGACCGTACACACCTCCTCCCCAGAAATTGTCGAATCGATAAACGCTTTCGTGGAGAAGCGACCAGTTGACTACGAGAAAATCAGGATGCAGATGGTAGGAGAGAGAAGACAGAACTCAGAAGACAAAATACAGGAGGGTAGAATCATTGCTCGGAAGTCAGAAAGAAGAAAGAGACGACCCAGATGAGGGCGCCTCTCCCCAACTAGCCAATTGACCCGCTAGCCAAATAGCTGGTCAACCTTTCAACCAATTACCCCTTCAGCTGCCGTCATGAGCTACGAGAACATCCTCATAACAAGGGAGCCCGGCTTTGCCATCGTCCAGTTCAACCGTCCCGACGTCCTCAACGCTCTCAACATGAAAATGATGGAGGAGATAGTGGACGCGCTGGAGACGCTGGACAAGGACGAAGAGGTCCGCTGCATCATCCTCACAGGAAATGAGAAGGCATTCGCGGCCGGCGCCGACATTAAAGAGATGGCGAATGCGACATCGGTGGAGATGTTGGTCCGCGACCAGTTCGCACGCTGGGATAGGATCCGGAAGATCAAGAAACCTCTCGTGGCGGCCGTGAGCGGGTTCGCGCTCGGCGGGGGCTGCGAGATCGCGATGACCTGCGACATCATCATCGCCTCCGAGACGGCAAAATTCGGTCAGCCCGAGATCAACATCGGGGTCATTCCAGGCGCCGGCGGCACACAGCGCCTGACACGTGCAGTGGGCAAGTACAAGGCGATGGAAATCGTGCTGACTGGAAGGATGATATCGGCTGAGGAGGCAAAGGAGTGGGGACTTGTCAATAAGACCGTGCCGGTTGAATATTTTCTGGAAGAAGCAAAGAACCTCGCAAAGGAGATTGCCGGCAAGCCGCCGGTCGCTGTCCGCCTCGCCAAGGAGGCGGTGCTGAAGGCATTCGACACGACGATCGAGGGCGGGCTCGAATTCGAACGCAAGAACTTCTATCTCCTCTTCGCGAGCGATGATCAGAAAGAAGGGATGAAGGCGTTCGTCGAGAAGCGGAGACCAGAGTGGAGAGGTCGGTAGGTCAGACATTCAAGTCTGACCGCGGCGGACAAACAGAAATGTTTGTCCCACAAGCGGGAGCATATAATGTCGCTGCCTTCTTCTTTTCATCTTGACGAGCTCGGCTCCAGCCTGAAGCAAGAGATCACGGCAGGGTTGACGACGTTCGTGACAATGGCGTACATCATCATCGTTAGCCCGAAGATCCTCGAGGTAGCCGGGATGCCGCTCGGCCCCTCGATGGTTGCCACGATCCTCAGCGCCTCGTTCGGGACGCTGCTGATGGGCGCGTACGCCAGGCGTCCCTTTTTCGATCGCACCGTAATGGGGGAGAACGCGTTCATCGCCTTTACGGTCGTGAGAGTGATGGGGTACTCACGGCAGACGGCGCTTGGGGCGGTCTTCATCAGCGGCGTTCTCTTCACGATCACGCTGAACCGTCCGGAGGTCTACAATGCGCTCAACGAGCAGATGAAGGAGGAGCTCAACGACGCGCTGAAGGAGGCGGAAACGGACGCGGGCGCCCGCTGCGTCGTCCTACGAGGCGCCGGCGACAAGGCATCTTGCTCAGGCCAGGACCTGAAGGAGCACACATCAGGTGGCGTGCGCCGCTCGCTCAAAGAATCGCTCGAGAAGAGCTACAATCCGATGATCCGCCGCATACGCTCGATGGAGAAACCAATCATCGGGATGATCAACGGCGTTGCTGCCGGAGCCGGGTTGAGCATCGCTCTGGCTTGCGATCTGCGCATCATGGCCGATACCGCCAAGCTGATCGAGGTCTTCGTGCGAATCGCCCTCGTTCCGGATTCCGGGTCGCACTGGTTTCCTGCCTCGGCTCGTCGGGATGGCAAAGGCATTCGAATACGCCGCGCTGGGCAACGACGTATCGGCCGCTGAGGCTGACCGTGTCGGTCTCGTCAACAAGGTAGTGCCCGCGGCCGAGCCGGAGAAGGCAACGACGGAGCTTGCTGCGAAACTGGCCGGCGCACCCACAAAGACAATCGGACTCATCAAACGGACATTGAACAAAGCCCTTTCGTCAGATCTCAATTCCCTTCTCGACTATGAGGCATACATACAAGAAATCGCCTCGCTCACCGAGGACCACAACGAAGGTGTCCAAGCATTTCTGCAGAAGCGACCCGCTCGATTCAAGGGAGGGTAGATCTCATTTCACTACGCTCACCTTACCTCGAGAACGGCAGGATCGCTCCGTGTCACGGTACGCCTTGACGGCAAGACGTCTATTGTTTTTCAAGCCTGTTTTCAGTAAGTTTTTTCAGCAATCCTCCGGTCAACGCAAGTGGCTATGATCAAACACGTTGGTGTCGTCGGCGCGGGCACGATGGGGGCAGGAATCGCGCAGGTCGCCGCACTCTCCAAAGTCGATGTTGCTCTGTACGATATCAACGGCACGTTGCTGCGGCAGGCTTTGGAGCGCATCACAGCGGACTTCAAAAGAGGGATCGAGAAAGGCAAGCTAACGCAGGAGCAAACGACAGAGGCGTTCTCCCGCATCCACCCCCGAACCCGTCTCTCGGACCTCGGTTACGCCGAGGTCATTCTCGAGGCTGCCATTGAGGACCTCCGGACCAAAAGGGATCTCTTCAGACACCTGGAGGCAAACACGAAGCCGAGCACGCTTCTCGCATCCAATACCTCCTCCCTCTCCATCACAGCGATTGCCTCCGCGACGCAGCTTCCCGACCGCGTGGTCGGCATGCATTTCTTCAATCCCGCTCCCATCATGAAGCTCGTCGAAGTCGTTCAGGGCCAGAAGACGTCGCAGGAGGCCGTTCAACGGGCGATGGATCTCGCGAGGCACTTTGGCAAGACACCGGTGGTGGTCAAGGACACGCCGGGGTTCATCGTCAATCGAGTTGCTCGACCGTTCTACGGAGAAGCGTTAAGGTTGCTCGGGGAGAACGTCGCGAGCGTCGAGGAGATCGACCGCATTGTGAAGGTCGAGGGAGGCTTCGCGATGGGGCCCTTCGAGCTGATGGACCTCATCGGACTCGACGTCAACCTCTCCGTTACGCAATCGATGTATGATCAGTTCTTTGGCGAGCCGAGGTACAGACCCCACCCGATCCAAAAAAAGATGGTCGAGTCCGGCATGCTGGGGAAAAAGAGCGGACAGGGTTTCTATACATACACGGAAGAAAAGTGAGACTCGGCGTGAGGACTTAGGATTCCTCTTTCCGAAGCGGTGCCGAAAAACCATGGCAAAGGCGAAAAAGAAGATCCGGCAGATCAGCGTGCGAGAGCAAGCGAGAGCGAAGGTCTACATCGTCGGCGAATCGCCGATGGTCGAGGAATACGCTGAGCTCTGTAGCCGCCACGGGTATGGCGTCCTCGTGGGCGGGAGCGAACAGCAGAAGGGCGAGACCTCGTTCGATACGGCGGCCATCCAACTGTCAGGGTCAATCCCTTCAGACAGCGCCGTCGCCCTGGAGCTCACGAACATCGATGTCGAGCAGAAGCGTGCAAACCTTCGACGTCTAGACAAAGCACTCCCCCCAACAGCAGCCATCCTGAGCTCGTCTGTGACAGTGACGGCGACGGAGCAGTCATCATGGATCAAGTATCGAAGCAGGCTGGTCGGGATCGGTGCTCTCCCTGCGCTGATCGATCGGCCCTTGGTAGAGGTGGCACCGACGGTTTTCTCTCCGAAGGAAACTCTCGAGGTCGTTCGACGGTTCTTCCAGTCAATAGGGAAAGAGCTCGCGTTCGTCCAGGACCGCGTGGGCCTCGTTCTTCCGAGGATCCTTTGCCAAGTCATCAACGAGGCATCCTTCGCGTTGCAGGAGGAAGTCGCATCGCCCCAGGATCTTGATACGGCAATGAAACTAGGCACCAACTACCCGCTCGGTCCGGTCGAGTGGGCTGACAAGATCGGCTTGAACCATGTGGTCGCAGTACTCTCGGCCCTGGAGCGGGATCTTCAGGAGGACCGGTACCGCAGCTCCCCGCTCCTGAAGCAGATCGCGCAAAGCGGTGTTTGGTGGAAACAAGCGTAGTCTCAATCTACCATGAAAGGCAGTGACGATGAAATCACATGGTCCGATCGCTCGGCTGATTCTTTCGCTCAACCTGGGAGGCGCGTTTCTCCCGGTCTGCTTCGCACAGGCCGGTGGAGGCCGCCCGGTCTTTGAGGGCAAGATCGAATTCAAGATGCAAACCAGCGAGGACGTGCAGTATTACGATTTTCTCGTGAAGGACAAACGCATTCGGGTCGAGTCGGTGGATCCGGACGATGATTCTCCCTCCATCATCGTTGACCACGCGATGAAGAAACTGTACTTCGTGCTTCCCCAGCGGGAGCAGTACGCCGAGATGCAGAATGACTTGGGAGCCGCTGGTCGGGCGCGTCGTGAACCGACAGGGCTTCAAAAGACAGGTGAGACAGGAGACATTTCAGAATACTTATGCGACCAGTTTCTTGTCAAGACCAAAGGTGGAGAGATCGAAATCTGGGCGACCAAAGGCCTTGGGATTGCCGGCACGTTCCGAACCCCCATTGCCGATCCTTTGCCCGGCTCGAGCCCGTGGCAGAGCGAGATCCTGGCCCAGGGATACTTTCCCCTGATCACGATTGAAAGGAACAGTGACGGAATTGAACTAACGCGGCTGGAGGCTACCTCCTTCGAGAAGAAGTCACTCACCGCGTCGCTCTTTCGCGTTCCGGCGGGCTTTGAGAAGATCGACATCAGCCAGCTCCGTGCGAGAACGAGATCCAAGACGGGGAGAAACTGATAGACACACTCAAGAAACTGCAAGGGGCATCATGAAACATCTGAGCGCAGCGGTCCTGCTGCTTGTCTCGCTGTCGGTCGGCAGCTCCCAACCGAAGGCCTCGATCGACAAATCAACCATCAATCTCGGCGTCATTTACAACGGCACGATCGAAAAAGCCCGAGTGATCCTGAAGAACATCGGCAGGGACACACTGAAGATCCTTGGCGTGCACACGTCGTGCGGCTGCACAACGGTTAAGCAGCCAAAGCCCGCACTGAGAGCCGGCGAGTCGGATGTGATGGAGGTTGAATTCAACTCAACAGGCTATCGCGGTAAGATCACAAAGCATGTAACGATTCAAACGAACGACCCGGCATCGCCTGAGGTCGGCGTCACCCTGGTCGGTGACGTGGTCGACGAGCTGCAGCCACTCAACGGGTCCTCGGTCATCTGGCTCGGAGCGATCCCCCTCGGGAAAGAGGTGGACCAGACCGTCTCCTTCAAGAACGTCTCCGGAAGAACGATCGCGCTGAAAGGATACCGCAGCTCGTCCCCGCAGGTTGTCGCGAAGCTCGATCAAATGAGCGTGCTGGCCGCGGATACCATACGCGTCTTCGTCAAGGTGACACCAACCAAGACGGACTACTCCAGCGAGCAGATTCTCCTGGAGACCGACAGCAAGAATCAAAGTCAGGTACCTCTCAGAGTGACCTTCATAGGGGTGAAACCGAATTGACCCGGCTGTGGGGAGCGTTACGCGAGGCCGGCGCCCTGCTGCTCGCCGCGACCGCGCTCGGATTCGTGTACTCAGCAGCAATGCAGAAGGGAATTTTCGGCCCCTCCCTCGCACCCACGGAAGCACGGTCGGTCTCTTCCCCCCTGGCGCCTGTGATGATCCCCCTTGACTCAGCGAAAGCATACTTCGCCGCGGGGCAAGCGCTCTTCGTCGACGCCCGGCACGAATTCGATTATGAACTGGGGCATATCAAGGGTGCGCTCAATGTGCCATTGAGCGAGTACGACGCCAAGAAGACCATCCTTAGCACGACCCCCAAGGACAAGCTCATCGTTGTCTATTGTGACGGTGCAGAATGCAATTCCAGCATCGAGTTCTCTGCAAAGCTGTTCGCTGACGGGTTCACCGACGTGAAGATCTTTTTTGGTGGATGGAAGGAATGGGAAGCGGCTCATCTCCCCATGGAGGGGTCAGGAAGATGAAATACCTCCTCTCGAATCAGTACCTGGTGCTCCTGACGAGGATCTTCCTCGGTTTGATGTTTGTGGTCGTCAGCGTCGAGAAAATTGTCGAACCGGCCGCCTTCGCGCAATCCATTGCGAACTACAGGATCTTCTCCTTTCCCATCTCATTGGTTCTGGCGACGATCGTTCCATGGCTTGAGCTGGTGTGCGGCCTCTGCATTCTGTTCGGACTTTTCCTGCGGGGCAGCTCGCTCCTGCTCTCGGGCATGGTGGCAGTGTTTACCCTCGCCGTCCTCTCCGCGCTGCTGCGCGGCTTGGACATCGCCTGCGGATGCTTCACCCAGGACCCGACCGTCGGAAAAATCGGGTGGATGAAGATCATCCAAAACGTCACGCTGCTTGCCCTGAGTTTCTTTCTGTACTTCTCCACGAGCAATAGATTCTCGGTTGAAGCACTTCTTCGTGGCAAACCGCTCCAGCAATGAAGAGAACGATTGAAGCAGTCATCGTCGACGCCATCCGAACCCCCATCGGCAAGTACGGTGGAATTCTCAAGGATGTGCGTCCAGACGACATGAGTGCGCTTGTCCTCCGGACGTTGATCGCACGCTCAAACCTCGATCCCTCGCTCGTCCAAGACGTATTCTGGGGATGCGCGAACCAATCGGGCGAGGACAATCGGAACGTCGGCAGGATGGCTGTCCTCCTTGCGGGATTTCCGTTCAGCGTTCCTGCCTCCACAATCAGTCGCCTCTGCGGATCGAGCATGGATGCTCTGCACCAGGCTGCGCGTGCGATCTGGTGCGGTGAATACGAGATCGTGATCGCAGGCGGCGTGGAAAGCATGACGCGCGCGCCGTACGCCATCGCCAAGAACGTGAGCGGCCAGACGCTTTACGGAAACCTTATGGCGTACGATACGGCCCTCGGCTGGCGATTCCCGAACCCGCAGATGGAGGAGATCATCCCGTTCGAGTCGATGGGAGAGACTGCGGAGAACGTGGCCTCGATGTACAACATCGCTCGGGAAGAACAGGATCTCTTCGCCCTCCGCAGCCACCAGCTCTCCGTCCAAGCGCAGAACCAGGCTCGCTGGAAGGACGAGATCGTCCCTGTTCCCGTTCGACAGAAGCGAGGAGAGACGATCCTCCTGGAGAAAGATGAGGGCCCACGGCCCGATACTTCGCTCGAGAAGCTTGGAGAGCTGCCGCCGGTGTTCCGGTCCGGCGGGAGCGTGACAGCCGGCAATTCTTCTTCTCTGAACGACGGGGCCTCGGCACTCTTGATGATGAGTGAGAAGAGATCGAAAGAACTTGGCCTGAAGCCGTTTGTCAGGATCGTCTCGACCGGGATCGCCGGAGTGGACCCACGCTGTATGGGTACCGGACCCGTCCCTGCGACTGAGATGGCGCTCAAGAAGGCCCGCCTCACCATCGCTGACATCGATCTCGTGGAGCTCGACGAGGCGTTTGCATCGCAGTCACTCGCGGTGATTCGTGAACTCGGGATCAATCCCGATCTTGTCAACGTGAACGGCGGGGCGATTGCGCTCGGACACCCCCTCGGCTGCAGCGGCGCGCGCATCGTAACGTCCCTCGTTCACGAGATGAAGCTTCGCGGGGCTCACCGGGGCATCGCGACCATGTGCATCGGCGTCGGGCAGGGCATTGCGACGATCGTCGAACAAGTGTAGTACCACTCTTGCAACGCGAGAGTTCCCTCGCGTCCTGAGCATTCAGAACATCCTAACTTCAATTCGCTTTCCTTTCCCACTTCAGGAAGGAGATCTTCGATGAATTCACCCAGCACGACTTTCACTCACGATGTCAATCGCCGTGACTTTCTCTCGATGGTCGGCAAAGGAGTTGGTCTGGCGGCCCTGTCATCAGCCACGGTCGGCGCGTGGCTCGAGAACCTCCACGCGGCCACAAAGCGAGTGGAGCACCTCTCCCCGCAAGAAGCGGCCAAGAACGAGGATTTCTGGTACGACATTCAGAGATCGTTTTCGGTCACACGGGGCATCACGAATTTGAACAACGGCGGGGTCTGCCCCTCCCCGCGGATCGTCACGGAGGCATTCTGCCACTACACCTGGGAGCAGGAGGACGCAACAGCCTACACCATGTGGTCGATCCTCGAGCCGCAGTGCGAGACAGTCCGCACGGGCCTGGCAGATATCTTCGGATGCGACCGTGAGGAGATCGCCATCACTCGCAACGCCTCGGAGTCGCTTGAAATCCTGCTCATGGGCCTCGACCTGAAGTCGGGAGATGAGATCCTGACGACAACGCAGGACTACCCGCGGATGCTGACGACGCTCCGACAGCGCGAGCAACGCGAGGGATTGGTCCTCAAGATGATCCAGGTACCGATTGCACCGAAAAAAATCGACGACATCGCCGCCGCATTTGACAAAGCCATCACTTCAAAAACGCGCGTCATCCTCATCTCGCACGTCATCAACCTGACCGGACAGATCACGCCGGTGAAGGCTGTCTGCGACATCGCAAAATCCAAAGGGATTGAGGTCATCGTGGACGGCGCTCATTCCTTCGCGCATTTCGCTTTCAAGCAGAGCGATCTGGGATGCGACTACTTCGGGACGAGCCTTCACAAGTGGCTTCTTGCCCCGAAGGGGACGGGCTTGCTGTTCGTCAAACGCGACAAAATCGAGAAGATCTGGCCGTTGATGGCTGCCGACAAGAGTCAGAAGACCGATATTCGGAAGTACGAGGAGATCGGGACACACTCGGCGGCGATGAAGCTCGCGATCGGCGAGGCGATCCTCTTCCACAACGGTATCGGCGCGGACCGAAAAGAGGCCCGGCTGCGATACCTCTCGCGATACTGGATGAACAGGCTGAAGGACCTCCCGAACGTTCGCTTCCACACTTCATGGGAGCCGAATCAGTCTTGCGGGATCGCAAACGTCGAAATTGAGGGGATCGATCCCGGCGCCATTTCTTCATATCTTTTTGACAGACACAAGATCATGACGGTGGCGATTATCCACCCCGAGTTCAAGGGTATTCGCGTCACACCAAACGTCTACACGACGCCAAAGGAACTCGACCGTTTCTGTGACATTATGGAAACGATCGCGAAGAAAGGGCTACCGAAAAGTTAGGGAGGAACGTCTTGGAGTCTTGATTTGCACTCCGGATCTCGTACACTTGGGATCACCCAGGTTGCGACAGTTTTCCATCCACCATCAAAAGGAGAAGCTTCCATGAAAAAACTGTTCTGCATATTTTCGGCCGTTATCCTGGTCGCGGCTCTTGCGAGCGACGAGGCCTTCTCCCAGGCCCCACAGTCGCCACCGCTGCCGTTGCTGCGCGTTCCCCGCGTCAGTCAGGGAGCGAAAGTGACTCAGGTCGTTGGCTTAAGCGAAGTAACGATCTTCTATCATCGCCCCGGCGTGAAAGGCAGAGAAATTTGGGGCAAGCTCTTGCCGTATGGCGAGATCTGGCGGGGAGGAGCCAATGAGCCCACGCTCTTTACATTCAGCGACGACGTTATGATCGAAGGGAAGAAATTAGCCGCAGGAACTTATCGGTTCGTCACCATTCCCGGCCCAAAGGAGTGGACGGTGATCTTCAATTCGGAGACGAAGAACTGGGGAACCGTCTACGAGCCGCAATACGATACCCTCCGGTTTACGGTCACCCCGGAGACCGATCCGCACGAGGAGTGGCTGTCATACAGCTTCACCGATCTTACGCCATCCTCAGCGCAAGTTGTGCTGGCGTGGGAGAAGATGAGGATAGGGTTCAAGATCGAGTTCAACACCCTGGCCAAGATCCAGGCTTCCGTGGGAAACTGGCAGATCCTGAACGGCTCCGCCGGTTACGCCCTGACGCAGAAGATCTATCTGAATGAAGCAATGGACTGGGTCGATCGCTCCATAGCGTTGGACAAGAACCCGCGCAACCTGCGAACGAAAGCCGAACTGCTCGCTCAGGCGGGTAAACCGGAGGAGGCAATTGCCACGGCTGAAGAAGCCGTAAAACTCAGCAAGCAACGCGATCCAAAGGCAAATACTTCTGCGCTGGAAAAACTCATCAGCGATTGGAAAGCGAAAAAGTGACCATTGCCAGTGAAGGCGCGTTCGGCGCCTGCAATTGCAAAAAGCCTCGTCAGATCTTCGACGAGGCTTTTTTGTCTGCAGCCTCTTTGAAACTATCGGGAGAGAATTGGCCCCGGAGCTTGTTTTGCCGACAGCAGTTGAAGAACCAGGGCCACAAGGATGACAACGGCACATCCGACCACGTTGTACCAAAGCCAGGGGATTGAGGTGAAAACGAAGCAGTAGAGCACCACCGCTTCCCCTGCAAACGCCGCCCAGAACGTTGCGGTCCCGCCGATCCGCTTCAGGTAAAACGCAATGAGGAAGATCGCGAGCATCGTCCCGTAGAACAGCGAGCCCAAAATGTTGACTGCCACGATGAGGGAGCCGAGGTTGCTCGCATACTGAGCGAAGAAAATCGCGTAGACACCCCAGAGGGCCATCGCGAGTCGCGAGACGAGCAAATAGTGCTTCTCGTTTCCCTCCTTCCTGATATGCCGTTTGTACACATCTACGATCGTGCATGTCGCCAGTGCGCTGAGCTCGCCGGAGGTGGACGACATTGACGCTGCAAAGATGCAGGCAAACAGCAGTCCGACCAAGCCGAGCGGCAGATACCTCATCACGAATGAAAGGAAGATGTAGTTCGTGTCACTCGCATCGACGGTGGGATCGCTCTGTTTGATGATGCCGATCCCCTCAGCCCGGATTGCCTCCGCATTCTTCGACGTGGTTTCGACCGCCTCTTTGGCATCACGAATCGTCCTCTCGTCGCCCGATCGAGTGGCATCGATGTAGCGTCGGACCGCCTCCGATTTGCTCTTGAAGGCATCGTCATACCGCCGCTCGATCGCTCGATAGTCGTCCGCGTAGCGGCTCTGCTTAATCCGCTGGGTCTCGACGGGATTGAAGAAGAGCGGAGGCCGCTCGAATTGATAGAACACGAATACCATCGCGCCGATGAGGAGGATGAAGAACTGCATCGGCACTTTCGCCATGCCGTTGAACAGGAGGCCCAGGCGGCTCTGCGTCACCGATCTTCCCGTCAGATAGCGCTGGACCTGTGATTGATCGGTCCCGAAATAGGCAAGCGCGACGAACGTGCCGCCGACGAGCCCGGACCAGAAGGTGTACTCGTTGTGAAGGTCGAACGAGAAGTCGATGACATTGAGCCTTCCCATCCCCCCTGCGACGTGCAGCGCATCGGTGAAGCCGACACCCTTCGGCAGCAAGGCGATCGTCATGATGAACGCGAGCGCCATGCCGAACATAATCATGAGCAACTGCTGAAAATCCGTCCAGTTCACGGCCTTCACTCCGCCCAATGTGGTATAGATAATGATGATACCGCCGATCAGCGTGGATGCGACTCGAATGTCCCAACCGAGCATGACCGACAGGACCAGCGACGGAGCATAGATCGTTATCCCGACAGCCAGTCCGCGCTGGATGAGGAAAATAATGCTCGTCAGCGTGCGGGTCTTCACATCGAACCGGTGCTCGAGGTATTCATAAGCAGTGTAAACACCAAGCTTGTGAAAGATCGGGACGGCTGTGACGGAGAGGATGACCATCGCGATCGGGAGTCCAAAATAGAACTGCACGAACCGCATCCCGTCGGCATATGCCTGACCCGGTGTTGAGGTGAAGGTGATCGCGCTCGCTTGAGTCGCCATGATCGAGAGCGCGACGGTGTACCACCGCATCTGTTTGTCGGCAAGCAAGTAGCCTCTGATGTTTCGACTTCCTCGGCCCTTGTGGACGCCGTACAGGACGATCGAGAGGAGCGTGAGCCCGAGGACGATCCAATCCAGCGTTCTCATTCGAATGCCTTCGTCAACGCGTAGAACAAGACGATGAGGACTGCCAGCTCAACCAAGACGAGGCCGTACAACCGGCGCCAACTCTTCCAGAACGGTGGTGCTAGTTCAGAGTTCTGGGTTTCGAGTTCAGAGTTGTGGGTTGCGAGATCCGGGTTCTGAATCTGAGGTTCGGAGCTTCGAGACTTGGGTCTTGCACTCATTTGTATTTTGCACCCTTCATTTTGCTCGAGCGCAAATAGCGCATCAATCCACCGATCATCTGACTGACTTCATCGGCTAGACGAAAGAGTTCATCGAAACGTTCCTGGGCTAGATAGCTTTGATCCAAAGCGACGTACAATTGACTCTTTACCTCACCCGCCGAACCCTTTGCAATGGAGAGGAACTGTAGGAACTCTTTGTTCCCTCCTCGCTCAAACCCCTCAGCAATGTTGGACATGATTGCCACGCTTGCTCGCTGTATCTGGTCCCTCAGCCCAAAATCCCTCTGGAATCTCCCAGCGTTCGATTCTCTGTAGATTTTGCCGGTGAGTAATCTCGCCTTTTGCCAAGCTTCAATATCCTCAAAGCTTCTGAATGTGCTCATCATCTCTCCTTTCGAGGAAATGAATCACAGATTCACTCCAGAACTTCGAACCCGGAACTGGAAACTCAGAACTTGAAACTCACTTCCCGATGGAAACCATGTTCACAAACAACCGATACGCCCCCGCTACCCCGGCCGGTAGTTGTCTGAAGAACGCATACCCTGTGTACACATAGTACCCCCTGCCGTACTGCGCGACGAGCAAGCCGCCTGCTTTCGGCTGCTCTCCCGGGTCATTACTTGCTAATGCTGTGGTGTACCTCGGGTCCCACGTGTCCGCAAAGTATAGCCCGCGCTCCTGAACCCAGCCATCAAAGTCTCTCGCGGTGATCTTGTTAGGGTGGTTCAGAAGGGGCTGATCGGGCGCAAGGAATTCGACAGGCGCCTCTTCAACCGTGACTCGATCGTTCGAAACGTTGAACGGATACGGGCCAAGGTCCTCCGATTCGACGCTCCGACGCGTAACATATTGAACGATGTAGGTCCCGCCGTTCTGGACATACTCCATCAGCTTCTTCTGATTCGCTTTCAACTCCGGCCGAGTATTGTAGGCCCGAATCCCAGCGAGGACCACGTCAAACCTGGAGAGGCTGCCGTTCGCCAGGTCCTTGCCGGAAAGAAGCGTCACCTGATACCCGAGCTGCCGCAACGCAGTCGGGATTTCGTCTCCCGCTCCCATGACATAGCCAATGTTCCTGTTCGGTAAATTCATCTCGATCCGCAGCAGCTTGCCTTCCGCAAGCGGGAAGACCATCTGAGGCGGGATGTGAGAATAGGCGACCGTTCTCATGCCGACCCCGACAGTCCGGTTTCCAACGCTCGCTTCGACCGAGAAAGTCCCCGACGAAGCCCCGCCCATCGGCTGCACCGCGAAGCTCACTGTCTGCTCCTCATTCTTGGCCAAGAGACCAAAAGGAATCGATTCCGGCTTCACTTGCCAACCCGAGGGGACGTGCAGGGTAACCCTCCCCGAGACACCGGGCTCACCGCTTCGGATATTGACCTGCAGTAATTTCTCTTCATCCTTTGTGAAGACATAGACGTTCTCGGGCAGGTTGAGAGCGACGGGCGGTATCACCTCGAACGGGCGATACTCTTCCCCGGCGACAGGATCGACCGACCGAAATCGAACCGGCACTCGGACGTCAAGCCGGCCGTCCGGTGAGGACAGCGTCATCGTCACCGACAGCGCAGGCGGGTTCTCTGGAACTCCGATCAGCTGTTGATCCGAGACGCGGTACGACCCGAGTTTAGGCTGCTCTCTGAGCCAGTACGGCTGCGTGTACGGGAAGTCCGCCGGGAGCCTGGCGACGCCGCTCACCGAAACTGGTTGATTGAACAAAAGCCGGGCGTGAGGGAGTGTGTCCGGAGCTCCCAACGAACTAGAGACCCGCTCGAGGACGAAGGGATAGTCCGACCGATTCAGCGCAATCGTCGTCAGCTTGACCTCACTACCGGGAACAGCAGAGTTGTCCGAGGCAAGCGCATCCATCCACAAGCCGGCACACGACTTGATCACCTCCACAAGCTCCCCCTTCTTCACCTCAACCCACGGATCGCCTGACAGGCTCCGCAGTTGGCTATACGCCTTGAGCAAGGTTGGGATGATCCTCGCGGGGTGTTCGCAATCAAAGTCTCGCAAAGCACCATCCAAGGTCCTGCCAACCGCCTCACCGCCCGGGACTCGTGACCAAGAAGTATTCACACCATCGAACAGATCGACTCTTGCCGTGTCACCTTCAACATGCTGGAAAAAGTTGACGAACTCTCCGCGACTCTGCCCTGCGCCAAATCCCTGGCTCTTGTGCATGCTCCGGCTCCGGCCTGCGATCTCTGTGAACGACTCACCGAGCAGCGTGCTGTACGTGCCGAGGTCAAGAGAGACAGAATTCTCCGGTCTCGCAGCCCGGTCAGTCTGTCGAAAGCGGAACGCATTCCATACCAGACGCTTGGGCCTCCAGGGCTTGACGTAGCGAAGCTGCTCCGGGAATCGGTTCGGATCGCCGGCCGCCACGAAGGCCTCGTTAGCCAGCTCGGCCGAACTCAGATGGTTCCCGTGACCCCCCTGGGTCGGAGTGAAGCGCGTGACGACGACATCGGGACGAAATCTCCTGATCACCCAAACGACATCCGAGAGTATCTGTTCTTTCCCCCAGATGCTCATCGTCTCGTCCATTGTCTTCGAGTATCCGAAATCGATCGCCCTGGTGAAGAACTGCTCTGCGCCATCGATGCGGCGCGCTGCCAGCAGTTCCTGCGTGCGAAGGATCCCCATCAGATCTCCCTGCTCCGTTCCGATGAGGTTTTGCCCACCCTCCCCCCGTGTGATCGACAGATAACCGGCCCTTGTCAGTCTCCCCTTCGTCATGGAGGTGAGAAATGCCGTGTTCTCGTCATCAGGATGTGCACCGACGTACAACACAGAGCCCAGGACTGCCAACTTCTTCAACGCAATGCGGAGCTCGGCAGCGTCCAGGACCTTCGGCGATTGGGGCTGCGCAATAAGGGAAACCGGATGAATTAAGAAAAGGGCGAGGAGGAGAAGGGCAGTCGTGATTTTTCTGATCATGTGCATAGCGTTGGTCTTGTTCATCTTCGGATCAACTGCGTATGGGATTGGCCTCGTACGTACGACGAGTTTTCGATTCGGAAAAGCGGCAGAAATATAGCATTCCCCCCCAGAAGCCGCAACTAGAATGTGCGAAAATGAGTCGGAAATCGGTCGTTTAGGTGACAAGATCCAGGCGAGGGCGTGGTGGCCCGAGGACAGAAACCTTTGACTGCCTGGAATCGTCTAATCGCTGATTCGAAGGCCGGTGCTCTGCCTCTTGCATGAGAGTCGCGCCCTGTGTAACTTGCGTTTGCACCGTTCCCCTTCTAGATCCCCTGGAGGTCCTTTGAACGTCAAGCTCCCCATTCCTCACGTCTTGAGGAACAAGCGGGTCTACATCCCTTTGGCGCTGGCAGTCCTCATCATTGCCGTCATCCTTTTTTCGACCGTTCCGGACTCTGTGGCTCTAGCCACGTCGGAGGTAAAGCGCGGCGACTTCGCGGTGAGCATAACGGCAAGCGGTGAAATCCGCGCAACCAATTCCTTTACCCTCGCCACACCGAGGACATGGTACGGCAACATCCAGATCGTCTATCTTGTTCCGGAGGGCATGACCGTCAAAGCCGGCGATGTCGTCGTCCGTTTCGCGACCACCGAGGTCGACAAGAACATCTCCGACAAAGAGTCCGAGCTGAGCATCCTGAAATCGGACCTGGAGAAACTCAAGGCCGACCAGGCATCGCAGATGTCCAATCTCGAGGCCTCGCTCAAGAACGCCGAGCTGGCGTTCGAGCAGGCGAAGCTGCAGGTGGAGAAGATGAAGTTCGAAGCGGAGGTGGTGCGCAAGGAGTCCGAGGTCAACCAGGAGAGGTGCAGCATCGGAACGCGATCGCGACTTCCGATTACATTCGTCAGCAGATCCGCCAGGAGATTCTCGATTTGACCAGCCGCATCCGGCTCGCAGAGTCGCGGATCAAGGTCTTGGAGAAAGTCGTCGCAGTCGCACAGAAAAGCTATGATATCAGTCTCGGACGCTTCCAGGCGGGCACGATCAGCCGGAACGACCTGGCCTTGGCACAACAACGGCTCACCACCGCAAAGATCAATGAGCTGAGCGCCCTCATCGACTATCAGATCGGTCTTGCGGATCTGAAGCGCAAGAGCCTCTACGACTTTGAGAAGAATGAGCCGATACAAACGTCAGTGACCGAGGAGTAAGGCGGCTCCCCGGTCTCGTTTGCCTCGCTGCTTCCCGTGGCTATGAGGAACCCCACACCTCACTGAAAAGCGAGGGCAGGGACGTCGTGCGGAACGTTTCCGCGACCGACCTAGAGGTATCAAACGCACTGCAGAGTGCGCGGCCCGGACGGAGAAGCGAGCTCGGTCCGTGAGCGTCATACGATTACCTGCCCGTCGCGAGCAAGTTTCCTTTCAACCTTACCTTTTTCAATTCATTTACCTATATTAGTCCGAGCTGCGCCAAACAGGGCGAACCTTCAGCAGCTCATCCGTTCAACGCCGACGACTGCAAAGGATGTGATATGAGCGTTTCCACCAGCTTTTTCTTTCACCTTCTCGGGTTCGGCCTGGCTGTTACGACGCTCGTCGCCGGCTACGTGCTCGAGCGAAAATTCAGGTCGGAACAGGATCTCAACTTGAAGCTTTACGTCGGCGGTCTTGCCAGGACGATGGGGCTTCTCTCACCCTTCGCCGTCCTGCTGCTGCTCATCACCGGCATCGGCAATATCTTCAACCGCTATGCGGGAACATCTACATCCTGGTATCAAGAGGGATGGCTTGCGGCGAAGATCATCTTCTTCGTTATGCTCACGTTGAACGGGATGATCTATGGGCCCAAGATCAGCCGAAGCCGGACGAAGCTGGTCAAATCTCTTCAGGAAAACTCTGCTCCGGCGGGCGCTGAGAAGACCCTTGCGTCCCTCAACCACCAGCTCATGCTATTCTATCTGGTTCAAAGTGTGCTTCTCTTAATCATCGTCTACCTTTCACTGCTCGGCACGGGAAAACATCCTGGAGCATTCTGAACGGACCATACCATGAAGACCTCAAGTATCATCCTCGCATCAGTCGCCCTGCTTTCTTTGGGCTTGATCGGCTGCCAGAAACCCCTTCCTCAGGAGGGTCTTTGGAGTGGAACTCTCAACCTGGCGGAGGGAAGACAACTCTCGTTTCATATGTATCTAGATCTCAAAGGAGCCGCCCCGTCGGGCTATTTCGCGAACGGGCCGGAGCGGACGCCGATCCCGGAGGTCTATCATCGGAATGATTCGTTGATCTTCGTGTTTTCCGAATACGGCGCTGCGATGAAGGGTACCTGGAACAGTGGCAAGCTGACAGGACATTTTCTCCGATTCCGGAAGGATACGACTGCGATGACGTTTCAGGCGGCACCGGTGGAAACCACAACGACCACAACTCCCAAACCTGAGGTGCCGCTGGTCGGGAAGTTCGTCGTCTACCTTCGCAGCAAGGACATGATCGACAGCTCGATGACGGCGACGTTCTGGGCGCGGGGCGATTCCGTGTTCGGCACGTTCATCGCGCCCGACGGCGATCTTGGTCTGATGGCAGGAAAACAGTCCGGGAACGAGCTGCAGCTTGGCCGATTCACCGGCTGGCAGGCAAACTTGCTCGACCTGCGCAGTGATGAGGGTCATTGGCACGGGAAATACTTCGCCCGCAACAATGCACCAATCCCTTTCTCGCTGGAACTAATCGCTGCACTGCCGAAAGCAACGCCGGCCGCGGAGCACACCATCATGAAGAACCCGAAGAAACCATTTGAGTTCTCCGGGCTCACGATCACGGGCGACACGGTACGGAGCACCGACCCCCTCTTCAAAGGGAAGGCGCTCCTGATCGATATCATGGGTACCTGGTGCCACAACTGTATGGATGCAGCACCCTTACTCCAGCAGTTGTACCGTGAGTTCGGGGACCAGGGCCTCGAAGCCATCGGGCTCTCATTCGAACTATCCGGCGACTTCGTGACAGCGAGGAAGAACCTCCTCCTCTACCAGGAGCGGTACGGCCTCACGTTCCCCATTCTCTTCTGTGGAACAACGGACGATGCAAACGTCCAAGCTCGGTTGCGATCACAACTCAACAACTTCTTTGCCTTTCCCACGAGCATCTTTGTCGATAGAAGAGGAATCGTTCAGAGTATTCACGAAGGCTTCAAGGGAATCGGGACAGGTGAAGGATATCAGCAGCAGGTGCAGGAATACTATGACACGGTGAAGAAGCTCGTGAAGAGAAAGATAGCTTCCAAGTGAACCGCAGAGCCTTGTCAGATGAATTTCGCCGACCGACATGACCCATGGGATGTCACGCCTCAGGAGGCGATCGCGATCCAGCAGCGCCTCCGGGCGCAGGTCGTCACCGAAAAGCTCGCGGGCCCCATCCATCTTGTTGCTGGATGTGACATTTCATATGACGAAGGCTCCGACGTCATCTACTCCGGCGTCGTCGTGCTGCGACTCCCCGACCTGGCAGAGGTCGCGCGCAGCACGGCGATCACGAGGGTAAAATTCCCCTACGTCCCCGGACTTCTGTCCTTCCGCGAGTCTCCCGCCGTGCTCGAGGCGTGGTCCAGGCTGGAGAAGACGCCTGACGCTCTGATGATCGACGGCCACGGTTTCGCTCACCCCCGCCGCTTCGGCATCGCCTGCCACCTCGGGCTTCTGTTGAATCTCCCAACAGTCGGCTGTGCAAAGAGCCTCTTGATCGGAAGGTTCGAGGAACCTGCCCCGCGAGCAGGCTGTTACTCTCCTTTGGTGGACCGAGAGGAGACCATCGGTGCTGCGCTGCGAACGGAGGACGACGTGAGCCCCGTGTTCGTCTCCATCGGTCACCGTGTGACGCTGGAGGATGCGATCCAACTCGTCATGCAGTGCACGAAGGGATACCGAATCCCTGAACCTACCCGCCAGGCGCATTTGCTCGTTAACGCGATGCGGCGAGGTGAGTCAGCCGCTTCCAGCTCGCACCCTGTGCAGGAGTCGTTGTTCTGAGATCGGAAACCGATCCATCTCCCGGAAGCAGACGTCCAGACCTATAGGCGTCCGGCCATCACATCGATCCGTCATACTATGCGCGAATATCAACTGTATATCAATGGCGAGTCTGCCGATTCCCGATCCAAGGGCACGATCGACTCGATCAACCCGTTCAGCTAAGAAGTCATCGCCCGCGTTGCACGAGCCGAGGCGGACAATGTGAAGCGGGCAACGGCAGCCGCCCGGCAAGCAGTCGATGTCGGCCCATGGCCCCGCATGCCGAAGGAGGAGCGAGACGCGTTGATCAAGGCGATTTCAGACAAGATCAATGAGAAACAAAGGGAGCTTGTCGCGCTCGAAGTCTCAGACTCCGGATCGACCCTTCGAAAGGCGAAGGAGGATGTCTACCTCTCTGCCCGGTGCATAAACTACTTCTCCAAGCTCGCAGTGACGGATCTGACAGAGCCCGTCGAAGGTCTGAACAGGCCGGGATTCAGCAAGAACGTGATCGTTCGGGAACCGATCGGGGTCGTGGGCGCGATCATCCCGTGGAACTTCCCGCTCAAGATGGCGGTGTGGAAGCTGGGGCCGACCCTGGCCGCAGGGAACACCATCGTGCTGAAGCCGTCCGAGCTCACGCCATGCACGGCAATGGAGCTTGCGAAGATCGTTCGCGAGCTCGGCTTTCCAAAAAAGTTGCGTTCACCGGTTCCACCGCCGTCGGGAGGAGGGTGATGGCATGTGCAGCGGAAAATCTCAAGAAAGTAACGCTCGAGTGCGGAGGCAAGTCGGCCAACATCGTACGGGAAGATGCCGACCTTGATCTTGCGCTTGACGGATCGCTGTACGCCGTCTTCTATCACCAGGGGCAATGCTGCGAGGCAGGGACGCGGCTTCTTCTCCCCCGGAAGCTCCACGATCAATTCGTGGATCGACTCGTCTCCAAGACCAAACGACTCAGGCTTGGAGATCCCGGCGATCCCGCAACCGATATCGGTCCGCTCATCTCGAAGCGGCAGCAAGACCGGGTACTCGGCTACATCGAGAACGGGAAACAGGAAGGGGCCAAAGTCCTGGTCGGCGGCGGAGTTCCTCGAGAACCGGCATGCGCGAGTGGGTTTTTCGTCGAGCCCACGATCTTCGACGGAGTTGAGAGCAAGATGACCATCGCCCAGGAAGAGATCTTTGGCCCGGTGCTTTCCGTTCTTCAGTTTGAAACGGAGGAGCAAGCTATCGCGCTCGCCAACGAGACGATCTACGGCCTGGGCGCGGGCGTGTGGTCCAAAGACAGCGAGCGTGCGATGCGCGTTGCGGCAAGGCTGCGCGCGGGCACCGTGTGGATCAACGAGTGGCATCTGATCAGCGAACGAGCGCCGTTCGGGGGCTAGAAGCAGAGCGGCATCGGGCGCGAGTTTGGCATCGACGGTCTGAAGGAATACACCGAGGCCAAGCACCTGCACATCGACGAGCTTGGCAGCCGCGAGAAGAAACCGTGGTACGACACCGTCGTGCCGAAGTGGACACGAGGTCCCGGCGTCACGTTCTCAGATACGATAATCGGGACAGGGAGCGCACCTTCGTTCAAATCAGTGTTTACTTTTCGCTTTTGAGTGTTTAATTTGCACTGGTTGTTTCCCGGGAGCTACCTAGACCACTCACCACTCACTCTCAGCACATGCTATGGATCATTCACTGGTTACCACGAACTTTCAGCTCGACGGCTATCGGATCGTCAAGACCATGGGGGTCGTCCGGGGCATCGTCGTCCGTTCACGCTCAGTCGTCGGCAACATCGGGGCAGCGATCCAAATACTCTTCGGCGGCAACATCACCCTCTATACCGAACTCTGCGAGCGGACGCGCGGCGACGCGTTCGAACTCATGATCAAGCACGCAGAGCAGCTGGGAGGGAACGCAGTCATCGGGTTCCGGTACGATGCGACGGAGATCATGGGCGGAGTGACGGAAGTGCTGGCATACGGGACTGCGTGTATCGTTCAAAGACTCTAGCGCCGCCTCCTCCGGAGGAGTCCTTCGGACAAAAACAAGTATCGTGTTTCGACATCGATTCTACTCTTTGGAAGCGAGCCCTGGTCGAAAAGCGAGGGGGATATCCCGCTTTCTGAGATTCCTTTCTCAAGCGGGATTCTGGAAAGCGGAACTCGTTTCCATGCTTTGAATTGAGCGAGAATACAAGATCACTTAGCGGAGACGGCGCTAGCCACCTCACAGACCACCTCACAAGATAACAGACCGATCGATCACCTATGGACATCCAGAACAAGACTGTTCTCGTACTCGGCGGCTGGGGACTCGTCGGCTCCGCGGTCTGCCGACAAATGATGCCGGAGAATCCGAAGCGCATCATCGTCTCATCACTGCAGGAGCACGAAGCGAGGGAAGCCGTCGCGACACTGCGGCAGGAATTCCCGAATGCCGGGAAGGACTTCTTCATCCCATGGTGGGGGAACATTTTCGTCCGCCATGAGCTTAAGGACACGCCGCGGGACGAGATCCTTCAGAGCGAGACGAGCCGTCAGATGTTCATTGACGACCTGCTCGATGAGCTTACCAAGCCGGTCCTCGAGCGCTCCACTATCTATCATCTTTTCTCGGAGTATAAACCGGACATTGTGGTTGACTGCATAAACTCGGCGACGGCGATAGCCTACCAAGATCTGTTCCAGAGCGCGCGGGAGGTGCGGAAAGCCATCAGAAGAACAAAATCAGGCCAGGACTCTTCCCTGGTCGAATTAGTGGAGCGTATGATGGCAACGCTCTACACCCCGCAGTTGATACGTCACGTGCAGATCCTCTACCGCACCATGCAGATGGTGGGGACTACGATTTATGTGAAGATCGGTACGAGCGGCACTGGCGGCATGGGACTGAACATACCGTACACACACAGTGAGGAGCGCCCCTCAAGCGTCCTGCTCAGCAAGTCGGTCGTTGCTGGCGCTCACACTATGCTTCTGTTCCTGATGGGCCGCACGCCCGACGCTCCCATCACCAAAGAGATCAAGCCGACAGCCGCCATCGCCTGGAAACGCATCGGATACGGCGAGATCAAGAAGCGGGGGAAAGTCATCCAACTGATCGATTGTCCGCCCGAAGATGGTTTCATGTTGAAGGGTACGCTGAAACTCAAGGACGCCGATCTGCGATGTAAACCGCTCAACCGACCGCTCTGCTCCGTCTTCATTGACACGGGAGAGAACGGGGTCTTCTCCCGGGGCGAGTTCGAGGCTATTTCGACGCCGGGACAAATGGAGTTCGTCACGCCCGAGGAAATCGCGGAGGCAGTGCTTTTCGAGATCAGGGGCGGCAACACCGGGCACGACATCATCAACGCGTTAGATAATGCGACGCTTTCGCCAACATACCGCGCCGGCTACATGTTCGAAGCGGCGATGTCGCAAATGAGGAAACTCGAACAGGAGCACAAAACGAAAAGCGTCGCGTTCGAGATCCTTGGTCCGCCGCGGCTTTCCAAATTGCTTTACGAGGCGTATCTCCTTCAGCTCGCGTTCGGCGAAATCTCGTTGGTCTCAAGGACCACGGCGAAGGTCATCTCGCAGAAGCTCGAAACCCTCGTGCGCGACCGGGCAGAGCTGCGCTCGCAGATCATATCGATCGGCATACCGATCCTGCTGTCCGACGGACAGACGCTCCTCCGCGGACCGGAGATCAAGGTCCCGCCCTACCGGGATGAGAACGAGCTCAAGATTACCAGCGCATCGCTCGAGGCGTGGGCACACGGTGGATGGATCGACCTGCGGATGGAGAACATGCAGCGCTGGAAATCGAGGTTCGAGATCATCACGAAGCAAGCCGGGGAGATCCCGAAAAACGACACGTCATCCCGCCACATGCGCAACAAGGCATATTGGACGGACTTCAAAGCGATTGATCCGGGGAAACTCGTCGGATGGATTTTCTCCGAAGAGGAACAGGGAAAGCGCATGAAAGCTTGATCACGAGCCAATCAAGAGGGGGCCGCCATGACAGGGAAGCACAAGCTGTTGCTGGTTGAGGATGAAAAAGAGTTGATCGGGATTGTGGAGAGCTACTTCAGAGACGAGGGATATGAAGTCCGGGTCGCTTCAAACGGCGTGGAGGCGATGACCGTTCTGGCTCACTTCATCCCCGACATCATCGTCTCTGACGTGCGAATGGGCCCGATGGACGGGTTCGAGATGGTCGAGGCGATACGGACGAACCAGCATCTCAAGAGCATTCCGGTCATTTTTCTGACAATCATGGATGATCGGTCGTCCTTTGAGCGGGCCAAGAAGCTCGATGTTGTGGAATATATGACGAAACCCTTCGAGGTGGAAGAGCTTCACGCCAAGGTCGTCGAGACCCTCGCGAAGAAGAACTGACTCCCTCAAGGGCATGAAAAGCCGAAGGCCGAACGCCACGGTGAGCTGATTCACCGGCGGACGTCCGGCCTTGTTGTTTCAACAACCGTGAGTCTTACTCGTACCGAAGCGCCTCGATAGGATCGAGGTTGGCTGCCTTCCACGCCGGGTAGACGCCGAACACCAAGCCGATAAAGGCGCAGAGGGCAAAACCAATGAGGGCCCAGTTGACGGGAAAGGCCGGCGGGATGGAGAAGGCGACGGCGGCGAGGTTTCCACCGAGGATTCCCAAGCCAATGCCCACGATGCCTCCGATCTGGCAGAGGACGATTGACTCCGTAATAAACTGACTGAGAATGTTACGCTTCCGCGCGCCGATGGACTTGCGGAGACCGATCTCCTTCGTCCGCTCAGTGACGGAGACGAGCATAATATTCATGATTCCGACGCCCGCAGCCAGCAGCGACACAAAACTGATAAACCCGATCCCGAGCTTGACATAGAGCGTAAACTCGTTGAAGGTGCCGATCAGCGAGTCGTTGGAGAAGATCTCGAAATCATCCTCTGCTCCCGGCGGGACCTTCCGTGCCGTCCGCAACGTCAACCGCGCTTGTTCGACGCAGCCATCGTACACCTCTGGGCTCTTCGCCTTGATCATGATGTGGAGCGAGCGATGCTTGCCGAACTTGTCCAAGAATGTGCTCAGCGGGATAGCGACGAAGTTGTCGCTGTTGCCCCCGAACGCCGCCCCCCTGGGCTCAAATGTCCCAATGACCCGGAAACGATCCCCCGCAATCTTGACATCCGACCCGATCGCCCCACCACGCGGAAAGACCTTCTTGACGACGTCCTGTCCTAGGATGACGACATTCGCCGCCAGGCGTTGATCGCTGTCGTTGAAGCCTCTCCCATCCTGGACTGTCCAGTTGTTGGTCGGCAAGCCGTCGGGGGTCTCTCCACTCACGGGGACATTTGGATTGGTCTTTTCTCCCGAAAGGGCCTGGATCGTTTGGCCCCAAGTCCATCCTTCGATCCCGATGTACTGTGCCAAGGTCACCCGGCTCGCGACTTCCTCCGACTGCTCTAGCGTGATGTCCTTCCGGTTCCGGTATTTCATCCATTGGTTATGACCGCCGGTGAACAACGCCGGAAACTTCTGGATCTGAAACGTGTTGGCCCCCAGGCCGCTCAGACCTGTCTCGATGCTGTTCTGAAGCACCTGCACGGCGGTCATAACACCGATGATCGAAAAGACACCCACGACAACGCCGAGCAATGTGAGCGTCGACCGGAGCTTGTTCGCTCGGATCGCAGTCAACGCAATCTTTATGATTTCACTGAATTGCATAGGATTAGCTCATAAGTAGAAATTCAAGGTGAAAAAAATCACTCATACCTCAGTGCATCAACCGGATCCATCCGCGAGGCCCGGTAGGCTGGTAGCAGACCCGATACAACACCGACGAAGACCGACACCAAGATAGCGACCGCAATGATGCTGAGCGGCATAGCGGTCGGCAAGACCTGATCGATGATGAGGCTGAGCGGGAAGGCAATGATCAACCCGATGATTCCACCCATCAAGCAGAGCGCTGCCGATTCCATCAAGAATTGTTGAAGGATCGTTCTGCGCGGAGCTCCGATCGCCATGCGAACGCCGATCTCTTTCGTTCGTTCAGTCACGGAGACGAACATAATGTTCATAATCCCTATCCCACCAACGAATAGAGACAAACCGGTGATAAAGAGCCCCACGCCGGCGATCACCACACCGATCGTGTTGAACGTCTGAATCAAAATCTCCTGCTGGTTGATGGCGAAGTCGTCCTCCTGCTTGGGCTTGAGGCCGCGCGCCTTCCGCATGATGCCCCGTACCTCCTCCTTGGTCTCATCCAGATTCGGGAGAGAACTGGCTTTCACGAAGATCGAAATCCCTGTGCGCCGGGTGGCGAACTCCTTGAAGAAGCGATTGATCGGCACGTAGGCACGATTGTCGAGACTCTCGAGGCCGAGGAAACTCCCCTGCTTCTCCAGGACGCCGACAACCTTGTACGGGTAAGCTCCCAGTTTGACAGTCTTTCCAAGCGGGGTCTCGTTTGGAAAGAGGCTCGCGGAAACCTCAGATCCCAGAGCGCAGACAGGCCTCCCACCATCAGCCTCTGCGGCAGTGAAGTACCTCCCCAGTGCAATGTTCGTACCATTGACCCGCAGGAAATCCGCACCTGTCCCGACAATGACGACGCCATCAACGTAGAGCCGCTTGTACTTTACCTGTCTCATGGTACCGGCGACGGGCGAGACGGCACTCACGAGCTCCGCCTGGCGTTCTATCGCCTTCGCCTGCTGGATACTGATGTCGCGCCGGTTTCGGATCCTCCACCAATCGTCACCCCCACCCCACGGCCACTTCTGGACGTAGAGGACATCAGCCCCGATCGACTGAATGCTTTTGTTGAACGCGCGGTCAAGACCCTCAATGGCAGTCCCCATGAGCGTCACCGACACGACACCGATGACGATGCCCAGGGTCGTGAGAACCGATCGCATTTTGTTAGCCCTGACCGCCTGAAAAGCGATCAGCAAGCCTTCTCGCAATTCACTGAAAACAAACCGCATTAGGCCGATACCTCCGTATGATTGGCGATTCTCTTATTCCTGACGAGTTCATCACTCTCGACTATTCCGTCCCGGAGACGGATGATCCGGTCCGCGTGCTCGGCGATGTACTCCTCGTGCGTCACCAGGATGATTGTGTTCCCTTCCCTCTGCAGCTTGTCGAACAACGCCATGATCTCATCGCCCGTCTTGCTGTCGAGGTTCCCTGTCGGCTCGTCTGCGAGAAGGATCGACGGCTGGGTGACGAGGGAGCGTGCAATGGCGACGCGCTGGCGCTGGCCGCCGGAAAGTTCATTGGGTTTGTGGTGAATGCGCTCCGTCAGACCGACCCGTCCGATCGCCTCTTTCGCCAGCCTCTTTCTCTCCCCTGAACCGATGCCTCCGTAAATCAGCGGGAGCTCGACATTATGGAGCACATCCGACCGTGCGAGGAGGTTGAAGGTCTGGAAGACGAATCCGATCTCCTTATTCCGGATCTTGGCCAGCTGGTTGTCGTTCATTTCGCTGACGTTGATGCCGTTGAGCTCATACAGCCCCGACGTCGGCGTATCCAGACAGCCGATGATATTCATCAGAGTCGACTTCCCGGATCCGGAAGGGCCCATAATTGCCAGGTACTCGTTCTTCTTGATTTCCATCGAGATCTCCTGCAGAGCGTGGACATCTTCCGATCCGACGTGGTAGATCTTCGTGATATTGTTGAGTTTGATGACCGTGGGCATGCCGACCTTCCTCTTCGATTAGTTATTCAAGTTCTTTGATTTTCTTTTCGATGTTCTTTCGTTGTTCCGGACCTAGATCACTCTTCAGCATGCGCTGGTAGTTTTCACGCGCCTCTTTCTTCTCCCCCTTCAACTCGTACGCTTGAGCCAGCACGTTGAAACCAGGGGCATAGTCTGCATCCAGCGCGAAGGATTTCTTCACCGCGGCGAGAGCTCTGTCCGCGTCCTTCTTCTGCAGGTAGGCCCAAGCAAGAAGATAGAAAGAATGCGCCGTATCGGGCCGCAGCTGGGTATATCTCTCGAAGCAAGGGATCGCATCATCCGGCTGTCCACTCCGAAGGTAGTACCCGCCCGCGGCTTGCCATGCCTGCCAGTTCTTTGGTTGATGTGCGAGGAGCGTCTTGTACTCTTCCTCGGCTTCCCGAGACTTCTTCTCGTTCTCGTACATCCTCGCTTTGAACGCTCTGCCGCGCACCTCATCCAGGGTGATGATCGTGTCTGCCTCCATCCACGCTTTCTCCATATCGCCGCCCATGATGCCCGGAGCCCGGAAGTAGTATTGAGCCAGACCCGCCCGAGCTTCGAAGTGCCGCGGATTGAGTGCCACGGCCCTCTCGAACGCTTTCTTGACCTTCGGCGCCAGGAAAACCTGTTTCAAGACGCCTGCGTTCTGCGCCTTCATTCCGTACGCCGCCCCGAGACCATACTGGTAGTCTGCATTGGCGGGGTCGATGTCGACGGCCCGCTCCATCTGTTCGATTGCCTCATCCTCGTTTCTGAGCGAACGGGTCAACAAGATTCTCCCCAAGCGATAGTGTGCCTCTGCGTTCTTTTCGTCGCTCTTGATCACCGCCTCGAAGACCTTCTTCGCCTCCTCGAGCCTCCCATTGCCGGAGAGCGCTATTCCCTCCTCAACTGTCTGCGCCCTCAACGAGGACGGAATCGCGAACAGCAGGCAGAGCAAGAGCTCGGCGATCGGCTTCATCGTTTACCGCTGCCCCGCCACGGCGGTAGCGCCTGTCGAGGGCTGCCCTTTGTTCTCGACCTTCACCTTCGACCCGTTCTCGAGGTCACGATTGATCGCCTTGAAGGATCCTGAAACGACCTGCGCGCCTTCAAGCTTCTCTCCCGTCACCTCGACGTAATTGTCGTCGCTGATACCCCGCTTGACGGGCACGGTCTTCACGACACCGTTGTCCGCAACGAAAACGACCTCTTCGAGCTTGTCCTCTTCCTTCTTTTTCGTCTTGTTGACAGCCATCTGTGCCTCGCCCTCTTGCGGTCCCTCCACTTTCTTCTCCTGACCCTTCGGCATTCTCACCGTAACGGACTGGATCGGGACCGCCAGCACGTTTCTGTGGGTTTCCGTTTCAATATCCGCAGTCATCGACATCCCGGGACGGAAGTAGACGCCCGGCGGCGCGGGGACGAGAATCCGCACCTCGAAGTTCGTCACTTCATCCTGTGTCCCAGCTCCTCGCGTCTTCCCTGTGTTCGCAATCTGCGTCACGGTCCCGGCGAATTTGCGATCGGGATAAGCGTCAACCTCGATCCGGGCGGTGTCGCCGAGTGCAACCAGAACGACATCATTCTCGCCGACATCGATTCGGGCCTCCATCCGGGAGAGGTCCGCAATGGTCATCAACTCTGTCCCCTGGGTGAAGGTGCTTCCGCTGACGCGCCAGCCGATCTCAGCGAGGCGCTGGCTGACGACTCCATCCATCGGCGAATAGATCATGGTCTTCGCGAGTGTTTCCTGCGCCTCTTTGAGGGATGCCGCCGACTGATCATAGGAGGCCTTCGCGCTTTGATTATTCGCCTTAGCGAGGTCCATATCGGAGTCGGAGATCAGTTTCTTGGCATAGAGCTCCGCGGCTCGCTTGTAGTCCGCTTCGGCCTTCATGAGGTTAGCCTGATTGTAGCTCAGAGAAGCCTGTGCGCGGTCGAATTGAGCCTGGTATGCATCCGGCTTGATATGCACCAGCAGCTGTCCCTTCTGGACGCGGTCACCTTCCTTCACGGGGAGACCGATGATCTCGCCGCTGACTTCGGCGTTGATCTTCACCTGGGTCTCAGGCTGGATCTTTCCCGTCGCCGAGACGATCTGCGTGATCGTGCGTTTCTGTATCTTCTCCGTCTGGACCGTGATGACGGGCTCCCTCTTGCTGCCGAGGATGACCAGCAGCACCAGAACCACCAGCACCACGCCGATGATCGAGAAGATGATGATCTTCTTTTTTGACTTCTTTGCGTTGTTAGCCATTGAAACTCACTCCTTACGGTATGGGTCGTGTCATTTGTCTTAGTAGTTCTTCCTGCCCGTCACGTAGTCGAGATTGCGGTTCGCGGTGACGTAATTGTACGTCGCCATGACTTTGTTCACTTGCGCGTTCACGTACGCCGCGTTCGCGGTCAGAAGGTCGAGCAACGTGCCGGAGCCAAGGTTGTACTTCTCCTCCGCGATCTTCCGGTCCTGCTCCGCTGACTGCAGGCCTTTGATGCTCACCTCGTATTGTTTCCGCGCTGCCCCGAGATCGAGCAGCGCGTTCTTCACGTCGACGCCGACGTTCCTCTCGGCCTGAAGAAGGCTCAGCTCGGCATTCCTTTCACCGACCTTAGCATTTTGAATATTGTAATTCGTCTGGAAACGGTCGAACAAATTCCATGAAATGCTTACCCCCCAGTTGAGCCCTTTGCTGTCGGAGAGCTTGCTCAGCTCTGTATTCGCCATACTGTAACTGCCGAACGCCCGCACGCTGGGAACGTATCCACTCCATGCCGCCGTCACACCGGATTGAGCTGCATTGAGAACTTCGACTGCACTCTTGTAGTCCGGCCGCAGGGAGAGAGCCCGTTGCCGCATCTCCGAATAGCCACTGACCTTTGACCTCGTGGCATCGAGGTCCGCTTGCGAAATTTCGGAGGGCACCGTCGGGTCGGCGATCTGGTAATCCTCTGAGACGTCCAGCCCGATCGTCGCCAGGAGACTCGCGATGGATTTGTCATACGTGTTCTGGGCACCTATGAGGCTCAGCTCATCCTGCGCGACAACCGATTGCTGGCGATACACATCGCTGATGGCCAGCGCCCCCACGCGGTTTGATTCCACGATGCGGTCCAGTTGCTTTTGGTCTCTCTTGAGGTTTTCCTCGGTCACTTTCACCAGTTGCTCATTCCTCAGGACCGCCAGATAGGCGCTTTGTACCTGAAAGACTGTTCCCCGGCGAGTCCAACCGGCTGTGAGCTCTGCCGATGAGGCGTCCGATACAGCGCGACTGAGGTTCGCCTCCCGGTTGAATCCGTCAAAGATTGTGTAGCCCGCTGAGATGCCGGTCGAGAAGCTGTTCGTTGTACTCGATAACGCCGGGAATAGGATCGGCTGGCCTCCGATCAACTGCGTCGTCGCAGAACGCTGGGTCTGCTGCCGCTGCCAACCGCCACTCGCACTCAACGAGGGGAGGTATGTCCCGTACGCCGCAAGGACGCCGCTCTCAGCTGCTGTCGCCGTGTTCTCTGCCTGTTTCAAGGGGACGTTTTGTTCCAGAGCGATCTCAATCGCCCTTCTCAACGTGAGCACTTTGGCCGGTTGCTTCGTCTCCTGTGCAAACAACCCCGTAAGAAAGAAAATGCCCAACGTCGCGATGACTGCCAACTTCTTCATGCGAGAATCTCCAGGAATGATGGGAAAAAACGGGTAATTAATTCGGTGTCTACTTTCAGAGTCACTACGATATAGACGGGGAAAAGATGACAAAGTTTCAAGAAATCTGAGCATTTCTGAGAAGAAACGGCCGAATCGAGACAGGTCGGGCAGCGCTCTCACGAACAATGCTTTAGTGACGAGGAGAGAGGACTCCTGAAGGCGGCCATCGTCCCTGCTAATCCCCTCCGTCATGAAGCAGAACGTCGAATGATCTCATCCTTTGTCTTCATCAAGTACTCCAGGGCAGCGTCGTGCTCGTTAGCGATTCGACCATCGAGGATCGCATCCGTGATCTCATCCTTGAGTCTCCCGATGAGCGGTCCCGGTTCCAGTCCGCAGACCTGCATGATCTCATCGCCCCGGACGGGCGGCTGCCAGCTCCGCCATCGATCTTTCTCCTCAACTTCCGCCATCCTCTCTACGACATGATCGTAGTTGTTCTTGACCTGTTCGACCAACTTCGGATTCTTGGAGGTGATGTCGGCCCGACACAGTTTCATGAGATCGTCAACCTCCTCGCCACACTCAAACAAAAGACGACGCACGGCCGAGTCCGTCACCCCCTCATCGACAAGCGCCATCGGCCGCAGGTGCAGGCGCACCAACTTCTCCACATACTCCACAGGTTCAAAAGGAAATCTCATCCGCCGAAAAATCGGCCTGACCATCCGCGCCCCCAGCTCTTCGTGGCCGTGAAAGGTCCACCCGACGCCCTCGACGAACGCCTTCGTCCGCGGTTTCGCGACGTCGTGCAGAAGGGCGGCCAGCCGAAGCCAGACATTGTCGGTCATTCCGCTGATGTTGTCCACCACCTTGAACGTATGGAGCAGGACATCCTTGTGATACTGATCCTGCCGTTGGTCCACACCGCCAAGCTGACTGACCTCCGGAAAGACAACCTTCATCACCCCCGAGTCGTCGAGCAGCTTGAGACCGACGGAGGGGACGGGGCTTGCCAGGATCTTGAGAAACTCATCCGAGATGCGTTCCTGCGAAACGATCTTGAGCCTGGGAGCCATTTCCTTCGCGGCTGCCAGAACCGAAGGCTCGATGGTGAACCCGAGCTGGGAAGCAAAGCGGAAGGCCCGCATGATGCGAAGGGGATCATCATCAAACGTCTGCTTCGGATTTAGTGGAGTGCGCAGGATCCTCTCCTCCATCGCCTGCTGTCCGGAGAACGGATCGATGACACGCCCAAAGTCGTCGGCGTTCAGGGAGACCGCGATTGCGTTCACCGTGAAATCTCTGCGCGAGAGGTCATCCTCCAGCGTGCCGGCGGCAACTTTCGGCTTCCTCGAGTACTTGCTGTAACTCTCCTTCCGCGCTCCGACGAACTCGACTTTGGAATCTTCGAGCTGCAGCATCGCCGTCCCGAACTTCTCGAAGACCACCAGGTTGTTCTTGTTCCACGCTCGGGCCACCTCCCGGCCGAATTCGATCCCGCTGCCGAGAACGACCACGTCGATATCCTTGACCCGTCTCCCGAGGAGAAGATCACGCACGTAGCCCCCGACGACATATGCGCGGACCGGCAGCCGATCGGCGAGCTGCCCCACTTGCAGCAACGAGGACTCCTGTATCTCGATCCTCTCCTTCAACGCTTTCTGCATCCTCTCCCGATTCAGACTGGCCGCGCAGGACGGTCAGCCTCCAAACAACCTCTGCGAGCTGTCGGATATCTTCTTCAAGATCTCCTGGGCGACTTCAAGAGCCTGCAGGCCATCGCTGCCCGTCACCGGCGGCTCAGTATCATCCTGGACCGATTTCACGAACAACTCAAGCTCATACTTCAGGGCATTGACTTCCTTCACCTCGGGTTGCTCGTACACGATAATCCGTTTCCGCTCTCCCTGATCGATCTTGCCCAACATCATCGTGGGCTTCGCGCCGGCGTCGGTCTCGTCGACCAGCCGGAACACCTCCGCGAGGCCTTGCGAGAAGTCGATCGAGATGTAGGCGTCGTGCTGAAAGAGACGCATCTTGCGCATCTTGTTTTGCGAGATCCGGCTCGCCGTCACGTTCGCAACGCAGCCGTTCGCGAACTGCAGGCGGGCGTTGGCGATATCCTCGCTCCCCGAAACCACAGCCACACCGTTTGCATCGATCCGAGCGACGGGGGACCGCACGAGGCTCAGGATCAGGTCGATGTCGTGAATCATCAGATCGAGCACCACCGCGACGTCGGAGCCGCGCGGGTTGAACTGCGCCAGCCGATGCGACTCGATGAACATGGGCTGCAGCGTCAGATGCTCCAACGCGAGGATCGCCGGATTGAATCGTTCAATGTGCCCCACCTGAAGCTTCAGCTTCTTCCTGTCCGCGAGCTCGACGAGCGAACGAGCCTGCTCGATCGTCTCCGTGATCGGCTTCTCGATGAACGTGTGAAGGCCCTGCCGCAGGGCCATGCCCGCTACATCGAAATGAGCCTTCGTCGTCGTCGCGATGCTGACAGCTTCGACGGCCGAGAGCAGATCCTCGAGTCTCGCAAATGCCGTTGTTCGGTTTTCCGCCGCGACGCGCTCGCCCCTCGAGCGATCGAGATCATACACTCCCAAAAGCTCAGCAGTTTCGATTTGTGCAAACATCTTCGCGTGGAGGCTGCCGAGATGTCCGGTGCCGATTACTCCGATTTTCAATTTGCCCATAGAATCCTTTTGCCCCCTGTTCAGTCTGAGGTTGGCTGATTGCCGCCCGGGCTCAATCGCTGAGAATATCCGATGATCCTGTCGAAACCGCCGTACCGGTTATCCCGATAATAGATGAACACGGTGTAGACGTTCACCGTCCGCCAGTCGTTCCCTTCAACGGCCATCCAATCGTTCGAGCCTACGACATATTGATAATCATAGACGCCGCGGCGCAGCCACGTAAGCCAGAGGTACCGTCCCGACCCATCGTCATACTTCATCGTGCATTCGGCCGACGGTTCCCATCCGTTGAAATCTCCCACGACAAATACCGAGTCGTAGGGATGTCCGTCCAAGAGCAATTCGAACTGGAACGGCAGATAGTCCGCATAGCGGTTTCCGCTTGTCAGGACGGACGCGCCGTAGTTATCGCGAGCCGGGGGATGCAGAAACCGACTCACGTCCGCCCCAAGACGGGCACGAAGCTGTTGGCCGAGCGGATACTGGTCGATATCCCGCAGATCCAATCGACGGTAGCCGTTGCCGGGAGTAACGTTATCGACAATGAACGTCATCTTCATCGTCCCGTACCCATCCACGAACGTATTGGGATTCTGGTCGTTGGCATCGATTCGCCAAGGATCGTGGAGCTGGCGATTCCTGTAGACATCCGCGCAGGTCAAATTGATCGGGTACAGCACCTCCCCCCCCGTGAGGGTGTCGGCTTTCGGGACGACGAACCGCACTGCAATCTTGTTGACCTGGTTGTACGGGTTCACCTCGGACGGCAGAGATCGATTGCTCACAACCATCGCCGGCGCCAACACCTTTTCCACGACAAAGAACCTCCCCCGCGCAAGGACATCATGGCCGCCCTCCTCGTACAGCTCGAAGATGTAGTTGCCCGACTGCGGGAACTGCTCGATGCCCGGAAACCCCGGGAGCTTGACCGAGTAGTGAAACCTGTACTCTTGCACGCCCGCCGGCGCGGGTTCGAATCGCAGCGAAGCTTTCGTCCAGTTCCGCATCTCATCGTTGACAAACGACGTGGCCGTCACGTTCCAGTCGCGATCGCAGTGATACACCCGAATTCGAAAGTCGGGGGGCGTCGTCTCGTTGACGTCGAATTCGATCGTGATCGGCCGAGACCTGAGTTCGGCGATCGGCAGGCCGGCTTCCGCTGACCCGTAGACCCGGAGCCCCTTGATGCGACTGGAATAGACCTCCTGTGCTACGAGAGTCGCTGAACACAGCAGACTCAAGATAAGGAGCTTCCTGATCACCTAACCACCTTGTAGAGCGTGTAATAGACGGGCTCGGGCTTCGCAAGCCCCAGCCCGAAAAACGTTCGCGTCATCACCGGCTGAAGGGAATCCGACGCGAGCCTCGCAGGCGTAGGCGATCGGTCGACGATGTAGTCCGGCTCGATCACTCGCTCATACCGATGCTCGATCATTCCTTCATCATAGCTGGTGCCGCGGAAGGCCCTTTTCATCGCCGGGGTTACCAGCCCGGCTGTTTCATAAATCCTCCGTCCCGAAACATATCCCAGCATCCCGATATCCGGCGTCAAGACCGCCGCTCCTTCCGGCGCGTTCGATTTCAACCAGTACGCCATCGGTTTCAGGCACTCGTTCATCCCCTCGGTGAAATTCTCCATGTGGGGGACGACCTCTTCATGGTAGACATACTGGTTTTCGGCGAGCGAGAGGCCGGCGACGACCAACAACGCCAGAAGGGCTCTCCGAGGAGAGAGAATGGACGCTACCTCCAGCCTCTTGATGCCCCACACACCGTAGACGGCAACAAACGGAAGGATGAGTAGCAAATAGCGCGAGATCACCTGCACATTCAGGATAATATAGAAGAGGGGAAGCAAGGCAATCCAAAGTAGGGGGAACCCTTCCTCTTTCATGAGCCGCCAGCTGTAGGTCCTCACCGTCACAACGATCCCGAGGATCAGCAGCAGCACGGAAAGGATCTGCGTCGCGCTAAGAATCTTGACAATGGAAGTCGCTGTAAACCAGAGCACCGGCAGACTCGTCCCCGAGGTCGACTTCGCCTGCAGCGTAGTCGGCAAGACGCTGCCGAAGGAGACATAGGCGTAAACGAGCCAGACCGAGACGATCAGACCGTAGGTCAGGAGAGAGAACAAGAATGCCCTCATCGCCACCGTGCGATCCCGCGTGTTGAGCAAGTTGTCAAGAAGCACAACCACGAACAGGAGCGCGCCCTCCGGGCGGACGAGCGTCAAGACGGCGGCAACGAATGCGGTGACGACGTACTCCTTCCGGTACGCATACCAGACCGTGATCAAGACCAGGAGGATGGCAAGCGAGCTTTCCATGCCTGAGGCCGACCATCGTAAGAACCACGCGTCGAAGGAAAACATCCAGGCCGCCACCAGCGCGTAGATCCGGTCGTGCAACAGATAGATCGCCAGCGCATAGAGGGCAAGAACAGCCATGCTGGCGAAGAAAATGTCCAGCGTCTTCGCGACGATGTACGGATCGAGGCCGAGTTCGGTACCTCCGGCGATCAAGAGAGCCCAGAGGGGACCTGTGATGCCGTAGCTTGGCGCTCCAGCGTTGAACGAGAAACCCTCACCGTGTGCGATGTGCTTGGCATATTGGAGATAGATGTACGTATCGTCCGGCGTGTAATCGAAATGGAGATACACCGTCACATAGAAGACAAGGATGACCACCGCGATCCCGTACCGCACGACAGCGCGCCAGAATCTCGACGGTTGGCCCGGCAGATGGCCAGTGTCCCTTCCCTCAGTCACATTGCCCCCTCAGCCACCCTGCAAGCTCTGCGACATCATGGAAAACAAGATCCGTCTGCATCTGCAGCACTTTCTCCTTCGCATACGAGTCCCAGAGGACGGCAGCTATTTTCACACCCGCCTCGCGCGAAGATTTCACATCTCCGACGGAATCACCGACCATCAGTGCATCGGCCGGCTTGAATCCAAAGTGGGAGAGGATCTTCCGAATCCCTTCGGATGAAGGTTTGTGATTCGCGACGTCATTGCCGGTCACGACGCAGTCAAAGTATCCCTTCAAGCCGAATTCCTCAAGGGTGATTGTTGTCGTGTGTATCCCCTTGCCGGTGAAGAGTGCCAACTTGATCCCCCGGTTCTTCAGATAGCCGAGCAGCTCTTTGATTCCCGGATACAGGCGCGCAAGCTCCTTGTGATGCCCCCGGTAGAACTGCAGGTAATCCTCCATCACCCCCTGAATCTCTCCTTCCTCGACGATCTGCAGCAACGCCCCTTCCTCCGGTGGACCGAACATCGCCGTAATCTCTTGTTCAGAGTACGTCCTCCCCCGATATTTCTGCGCGATGTAGTTGAACGTGTCGAAGATCAACCGGTTGGTCTGCGTGAGCGTGCCGTCCATATCGAAAATCACGCATTTCAAGTCACTCATGGGGCTACACCTCGCACAGATCTAGTCCAGTCAGAATTAGCTTCCCTCAGGAAACCGGCGGCCTGTATGGGCCGACAGAGGAAACAGCAAAGGCGTCAAGCGCGATCTCCACCGTAGCCCTCGGCGGACGGGCACGACGCCTTGTAGTGAACCCTCGGCAAACTCATGTCAGCCAAAGAAATCCCGAGACGCCGCAGAAACTCTCAAGCGATCGTCACGTCTTTCGACAGATAGATATCCTGGATCGCGTTCAGAATCTGCACGCCGTCCTTCATCGGGCGCTGGAACGCCTTCCGTCCCGTGATCAATCCCATCCCACCGGCGCGTTTGTTGATGACAGCGGTCTTCACGGCCTCCGCGATGTCGTTCGCGCCCGAGGGCCCGCCCGAGTTGATGAGCCCGGCCCTGCCCATGTAGCAGTTCGCCACCTGGTAGCGCGTCAGATCAATCGGGTGATCGGACGTGAGCTGCTCGTACACCTTCTTGTGCGTCTTTCCGAAATTCAGGGCAACGTAGCCGCCGTTGTTCTCCGCCATCTTCTGCTTGATGATGTCCGCCTCGATCGTCACGCCGAGATGGTTTGCCTGTCCGGTCAGATCGGCTGAAACGTGGTAGTCTTTCTCCTTCGTCTTGAAGGCGGCGTTCCTCGTGTAACACCAAAGGATCGTGACCATGCCGAGCTCGTGAGCCTGCTGGAACGCCTGACTGAGCTCCCAGATCTGACGCCGCGATTCCGGCGAACCGAAATAAATCGTTGCTCCCACCGCGGTGGCTCCCATGTCGTAGGCCTGCTTGACGCCCGCGAACAGCGTCTGGTCGTACGTGTTCGGGTACGAGAGAAACTCGTTGTGATTGATCTTCAGGATGAACGGGATCTTGTGCGCGTACTTGCGCGCAATCGACCCGAGCACGCCGAGCGTCGACGCGACGGCATTGCATCCCCCCTCGATCGCCAGCTTCACAATGTTCTCCGGATCGAAATACTGCGGGTTCGGCGCAAACGAAGCGCCGGCGGAGTGCTCGATGCCCTGATCGACCGGCAGGATGGAGAGATAACCGGTTCCCGCGAGCCGGCCGTGGTGGAGGAGCTGCTGAAGGCTCTTCAACACGGCCGCCGGCCGATCGGACAAGGCGAAGATCCGATCGACGAAATCAGGGCCGGGCAGATGGAGCGATTCCTTCGGGATGGTCTTGCACTGATGTTCCAGAAGGCCTTTGGCTTCGGTGCCGAGCAGTTCGAGGATATTCGTCATTGGTGGCTCCTGTTCTAATCGTTCGTGACTGCGAAAATCAGGCGTCAATATACCAAACCTTTCGATGTCTTGCAATAAACGCGCAGTATGTCACGTTTCAAAAACGAAAAAGCCGATCGCTGCTACGGCGGGGAATCTCGAATCGCAGAGTGCATCCGGAGATATCAAGACATCCATTCCTCTGTGGCACTGCGAGTGACGTGACCGCAAGTGTGAGAGAGAGAAACAGGACTTCTCACATGCTCGACAGCGGGCTCTGCGCTCGCCGCCTTGCTTCTGGTTCCAAAACTCTCTACTTTGGCACTATGAAGAAGCAGATCCTCCTGAAGAAAAATGAGGAGCACCGAATCCTCGCGGGGCACCAGTGGGCGTTCAGCAACGAGATCAAGGCGGTGCGAGGGGATCCCGAGAGCGGTGATGTCGTCGAGCTCCTCCGATACGACGAGAAGTTTCTGGGGGTCGGCTTCTTCAATCCGCATTCGCTGATCGCGTTTCGTCTGCTCAGCAGAGAGCGTGAGAGCATCACGTTTGAGTTCTTTGAGCAGCGGATCGGCCAGGCGCTGAATCTGCGCAAGCGCCTGTACCCGGAGGCAGAGTCGTTCCGGCTCGTCCACGGCGAGGGGGATTTCCTGCCCGGACTCGTCATCGACAAGTACAACGAGTTCCTTTCGCTTCAGACGCTGTCGGTCGGGATGGACCGCCGCCTCACGCTCATCTGCGATGTGCTCGAGTCCATCTTCCATCCGAAGGCCATCGTCGAGCGGAACGAATCGCCGCTGCGCTCTCTCGAGGAATTGCCGCTCGAGAAAGGGGTGCTACGCGGGACCATCGGACAGACGATCATCTCGGAGAATGGGCTGAAATTCAAAGTGGATCTGATGAATAGCCAAAAGACCGGGTTTTACCTTGACCAGCGGGAGAACAGGAAGGCCGTCCAGCGATACGCACGCGATTCGACCGTTCTGGACTGTTTCTGCAATGAGGGTGGTTTCTCTCTCTATGCTGCCACCGCCAAGGCAACAAGCGTCCTTGGCATCGACATCTCAGAGACGGCGATTGCAAACGCGAAGGTAAACTCTACGTTCAATGGTATGTCGAATATCCGATTCGAGGTCGGGGACGTCTTCGAGAGGCTTCTGAAGCTTCAGGAGGCCGGCAGCCGATTCGACGTTGCGATCCTTGACCCGCCCTCCTTCAGCCGGAATCGAAAATCGGTGGCAACGGCCCTCAAGGGGTACAAAGAGATCAATACGGGAGCCTTGAGACTGATCAATCCCGGGGGGATTCTCGTGACTGCCTCGTGCTCGCATCACGTGACGGAGGAATCGTTTCTTGAGACCGTCGAGGCCAGCGGCCGGGCTGCTCACCGCTCGCTGCAGCTCCTCGAGTTCAGAGGCGCCAGCCCCGATCACCCGACGCTCTCCGCCATGCCCGAGACGAAGTACTTGAAATTCGCAATCTTCGCCGTGAGCTAGCCCGATTGCCTGTACGGTCGCGAGGAACTATAGTTCGGCAAGGAAAGTTTTGGGAGAAGAACGAGACTGGGAGAGTGAATTATGAAACGAGTCAGCGCTTGTCTGGTGGTTCTGGGGCTGCTGTCGTTCGCCTCCTTGACGGCCCGAGCGCAGGAGTTTCCTCGCCGGGACTCATCGTACGTTTTCGCCCCCTCCAGCCCCGATCTCATCCAGAAGACGAACTACCAACCCTTCCACAATGCCTGGGGGATCGATCTGCTTCTTTCGAACAACGGCTTCGGCGCCGGGGGATTCTATCGACACGAGTTCTCTGACGACCTTTCAGGATTCGTCCAGCTCGCCATCTCGGACGTAAGAGACGAATCGGAGGTCGAGTATTTTGATCCGTACACCGGTCAGAGCATCGTTCCCAACAAGAAGAACCGCCTCTTGCTGATACCCCTCACCTTCGGAGTCCAGTACCGCCTGTTCAAAGACGAGATCGTGGACAATTTCCGTCCGTACCTGAGCCTCGGCCTCGGACCGAGCATGATCTTCGTCTCTCCCTATGCGAACTACTACAGTATCCCAATGGAGGGTGGGGGCACTTCCCCCTACACCGAACAGATCGATTTCTTCAAGAGCTTGAAGTACGGGCAGGCGAAGTACACGCTGGGTGGGTACATCGGTGCGGGGGCGTACTTCGGACTCGACAAGGGGACGCTCTCCGGGGTCAGCGTTCGATACTACTTCATCCCGTACCAGAGCGGGATCGAAAGTCTCGACCATATTCCCATAAAGAGATTCGGCGGATTCTTCATCACGCTTAGTTTCGGATCGCTGTACTAGCGCGCGGCCCAGGCCGCACGAGAACAACGAAGCGCACCCATCGTGCGCTTTTTTTGTTGGAACCCCCTTGATGCTTCGCCGAGGCTCCGTCCTAAACGACTGAAGCACCTGAAGTGCCAAAGAGCCTCCCCTGCGCTCTAAGGAATCGAAAGGTGCTTCAGAAAATCGCTGTCAATATAGCGACGACCATTTGCACCGACTGTGATTCGAGTCACCTGTTTTTCTCCTCTTGATAAACTCCGTGAAGTCGCGGGAATTTCGGGCGTCGGTGTAGCGTTTCGCCAGCACCGATCATCCAACAGATGAAACGGAAACCGATGCAGCAGGAAACGGTCTGGATCACGAAGGCAAGAGAAGGTGATCGCGAGGCCTTCCGAGCGCTCTATGATCTTCACGCGGCGCCCCTTTATCGCTTTCTCAGGCAATTCACATCGGACACGGCTGAGGTGGAGGAGTGGGTCCAGCGAACCTTTGTGAAGGCGTTCGAGCGCCTGGGATCATTCGATGCGCGAGCCCGGTTCTCGACGTGGCTCTTTACGTTGGGGCTCAACGAGATGAGGATGGATCGCCGGCGGGCGCAACGGGCACCGATCGGCTCGATGGCGGATGAGGAGGCCCCGGGATCGAGCATCGAACCTGAGGAGTTTGAATGGGACGAGACAATGAGAGTGTGGATGCAGGACCTCGACGAGACGAAACGAGCCGTCTTTGTGCTCTACGAGGTTGAGGGTTACTCCCACGCGGAGATCGCCGAGATGCTCGGCATCGGCGAGAGCTCATCCCGGACGATTCTGTCGCGCACGAAGCAGTATCTCAAAGATCGATGGAGAACCGAAGGGATCAAACGATGATCGAACCACGACGATTCTACAAGCCGAACGACCTCCCGACGCCCGGAATCAAGAAAAGGATGTGGCGAGAGATCGAACGACAAACCTCGCCTCACCGCGCTTCTCTCTTCTTCATACCAGACAGGCGAAGCTTCGCCTACGGGATGGCAGCCATGGTGCTCCTGTACCTTGCGACGATTGGAGGAGTGACCGTCGTCAGACAGCTCATCGAGAGCGCTCAGCCCTCTGAGCTGAAAGTCGATGGGGCCTATCAATCCGCCATCAGCGCATTCGAGCGCGTTATGCCCTCTGTTGTGGCAACGGCATCGAAGACTCTCCCGGCATCGGGTGAGCTGGCGTCGAGGCAGGAGCAGCTGCGCCTGCTGGACGATGCAATCAGCGATCTGCGGCGGCAGACGAACGGGACGGACCTTTCCCCCCTCACGCGGGAGCGTCTGCGCCAACTCTACAGCTTGAAGCTACAAATCCTTCAACATATGATCGAGCAAGGAGAGATTGAGTTATGAAGACCTTCATTGCAGCGATTGGCGCCACCTTCGTCCTGTTCGGCGGGAGCAGCGGGACGCTCGAGAAGCATCGGGAGATCGAGAAGCACTACCAGACGCAATCCTCCCAGCGGATCGAGATCAACGGCTTCATGGGCTCGGACATCAGGTTCATCTCGTGGGACAAGAACGAGGTGTATGTGAAGCTGGACGTCAGCATCTCGTCCTCGGACGAGGGCTACGAAAACCGATACATTGAATCTGTCTCCGTGACGGACTCCCAGACATCTGACGCCCTCGTGGTGAAGTTCCGGGAGCTCGAACGATTTTCGGGGGAGGGAAGATCTTTCTGGGGCGCAGTCAAATCGTTCTTTTCGGGGTCGTTCATGAGGAAGGAGATCTCAGGCGAGATTTACGTACCCCGGTCGAACGCGCTCTCCACCGACATGAAATACGGCTCCATCTCGCTGGAGGACATGAAGGGAGCGCTTCGGCTGCTCGGCACAAGCAACACACTCACGCTCAAGAACTGCTCGGCTCTCCAGGAGATCGAGAATGACTACGGGAAAACCGCGCTCGAGCAGTGCGGGGGGACTCTCGACCTATCCTCCAAAAGCTCAAAGATCTTGATCGAACAATTCGATGGCAAGATCTCGGTGGACGCGGATTACTCGACCATCACTGTTCGGGATGTGCGACAACCGGTCACAATCAACTCGACGAGTGCCACCATCACAGTGGAGAATGTTCAGGGCAATGCGACGATTCATTCCAACTACTCCACTATAACCGCCAACAGCATTGTAGGGCTCCTCGACATCCAGACAAAGAGTGGAAAAATAAGGGCGAAGGGTGTCGAAGGACTCAACGTCGATGCGGACTACACCGCGGTCGAAGTCAGTGACGTCAGCGGCAAGGCGTCCAAGGAGATCGTCGTCAGCGGACGATCAGGATCGCTGCGACTCGAAGACGCCGTCGGCAGCCTCAAGATCGTCAATCCCTATTCGAAGGTGGACTTGCGGAACATTCGCGGAAACGTCGACCTGTCGACCACCAGTTCGCGAGTAACAGCGGAGGAGATCGTTGGGGACTGGCATTCCTCGACGGAATATTCATCGGTCACGCTGCGGGGCCTGAGCGCCCAGCGCGTCACGATGCTTAACAAGAGCAATCCGATCGATGTGCAGCTGAAGACGGTCCCCAGCAGAATTGAGATCAGGAATGAATACGCCGGTGTGACCGTCTCGATGCCACCCGGCTTCAGCGGCGATGTGGATCTTAACGCCACCTACGGCAACGTTGAGACGAACTTCTCCCTTGATCGAAAGAAATCATTCGGAGGTGCGGGGGGATATGCCGTCGGGAAGGTTGGGAGCGGCACCGGGAAGATCAGCATCGAGACGACATCAGGAAACATCAAGCTGATGCAGCGGTAGGGACGGACATTCTTGTCTGTCCCACCGATTGTCACCTATCCTTTCATGGAACAAACAGGAATGTTTGCCCCACCGAGGCCGTAGGTCCGACATTCCTGTCGGACCATGTGGGGCAAGCAGGAATGTTTGCCCCACCGAGGCCGTTGTAGTCCGACATTCCTGTCGGACCAGTTGGACAAACATGAATGTTTGTCCGACCGCAGGGTAGGGCAGACATCCATGTCTGCCCTCAGGGATAAAACCGAAAGGCGACCGAAAGCTGAAATCCCATCCCGGTGACAGGCGTGAGAAAAAGCAACGGGCCCAGGTCGATCGCGATGTCGAAAGGACTGTTGCGGACGATGTAGTCAACCCCGAACGCGGCTCTCACGCCGAGCGCCAGGTTGCCGCGCGAATAGCTCGGACCGCCGAACCCGGCATCGCCGAGGAACAAGCCACCGCCGTAGTAGAATGGGGCGGATGGATTCCGGAAAACTCTTTCGTGGACCAGATAGTCCGCACCCACCATCAATCCCCCACCGAACATCGCACCGATTGTCCCCTGATATGCAATCCGTGAGCTCCCCCAGTACTTAAGCGAGAACCCCGTCGGCGCGCCGAGAACCAGGCCAATCCCCAGTTTCTGCGGCGATTCTGAAAAGGCCGGCGGTGAGAAGATCAGAAGCAGTACGGTGAAAATCGAAAGCTTTTTCATACGTTGACCTCCTGGAGTAATCATCCCACAACAGGACTTCGCTTTGCACTAAAGATATTTCTTCAGGAACTGTCCGGTATGCGAGCGGCTGGATCTTGCCACTTGCTCCGGCGTGCCCGTCGCAACAACCTCCCCACCGGCATCCCCACCCTCCGGACCGAGATCGATGATGAAGTCAGCACATTTCACGACGTGCATGTTGTGCTCGATGACAAGGATGGAATGACCGGCCTCGACGAGTGCATCGAAGCACTTCAGGAGCTTCGCGATGTCGTCGAAGTGGAGTCCCGTCGTCGGCTCATCGAAGACGAAGAGCACCGGCCCCTCCGACCCTGATGCCGTCAAGTGATTCGCGAGCTTGATACGCTGCGCCTCGCCCCCCGACAGCGTCGTCGCCGGCTGGCCGAGCCTCACGTAGCCGAGACCGACGTCATCAAGAACCTTCAGCCGCTGTGCCACCCGCCGGCCGTCCGGAAATTGTGTAAAGAATCCGACCGCTTCTGTGACGGTCATCGCAAGGATATCGTCGACATTCTTGCCGTGATAGCGCACCTCCAGCACCTCTTGCTTGAACCGCTTCCCCTTACACGCCTCGCACCTAAGATACAGATCGGCCAGGAACTGCATCTCGATCTTCTGGAACCCGTCCCCCTCGCAGTCATCGCACCGTCCGCCGGGCACGTTGAATGAGAAATGTCCCGGGGTGAACCCGCGGATCCGGGCTGCCTGCGTGTGCGCCAGCAAGTCACGGATCAGATCGAAGATCTTGATGTACGTAATTGGGTTCGAGCGCGGCGAGCGGCCGATTGGCGATTGGTCGACCAGCTCGATACGATCGATGTAGTCAGCTCCTTCGATCGAAGCGACCCTGCCGGCGCTCCCCTCGAATCCTCCCTTCATCTTCTGGACCCCCGCATACAGGATATCGTGCACGAGCGTGCTTTTTCCGGACCCGCTCACGCCGGTCACGCACACGAATATCCCGAGCGGGATCCGGACATCCATGCTCTTCAGATTGTGCTCTGAGGCGCCCTTGATGAAGATGGATTGCTCGATGTCGCGGCGCCGCTTTTTCGGTTTGGGGATTGAGAGCTTGCCGCCGAGGTACTGCGCGGTCAGCGATTTCTCCTGCTTGATCAGTTCTTCCGACGGTCCGCAGAAGACGACCTCCCCCCCGTTCTCACCCGCCCGGGGGCCCATATCCACGACAATATCTGCCGAGCGGATCATGTCTTCGTCGTGCTCGACGACAAGCACGGTGTTCCCGACGTCCCGCAGAGACTTGAGGATGGCGATGAGCTTGTTGTTGTCCCTCGGGTGCAGGCCGATGCTCGGCTCATCCAATACATAGAGCGAACCGACAAGCGACGAACCGAGGGACGTCGCCAGGTTGATACGCTGAGACTCGCCTCCCGAGAGGGTCATTGTCAGACGGTCGAGCGTGAGGTAGCCGATGCCGACGTCGCTCAGGAACCTGAGACGTTTCCGTATCTCCTCGAGAATCCGCTTCGCGATGTCGAGCTCGAATTTCGTGAGCTTGATGCGTTGAAAGAACTCGTTCGCCTCCTCGATCGTCATTTTCACAATATCGTGGATCGACTCGCCGGCCACGCGGATGTTCAGCGCGTCCTTCCGCAGCCTCGAGCCGCCGCATTCGTCGCAGGTGGTATAGCCCCTGTAGCGGCTCATGAAAACCCGGTAATGGATCTTGTAGGACTTGCGCTCGATGTACCTGAAGAACTTGTTGATGCCGTCGAATCCGTTGTAGCCGCTCGTGATAACATCAAGCTGCTTTTGCGTCAGCTGCTTGAACGGGACATCGACCGGGAGGTTCGCCTGGTGGGCTACCCCGAGGAGGTCCCTGAGGTTCCCGCGCCATCTCGGCGTCGTCCACGGATGGATGGCACCCTGACGGATCGTCTTGTTCGGATCGGGGACGACGAGGTCCATATCGATCCCCATCGACCGGCCGAACCCCTGGCACTTCGGGCAGGCGCCGACAGGATTGTTGAAAGAGAACATCCTCGGATCGGGATCTTCGTAGCGGATGCCGTCGTTCGGGCACTCGTAATGCTGGCTGAACCGGAGCAACTGATTCGAGTCGAGCAGCTCAACGTGAGCGTAGCCGTCCCCCTCCACGAAGGCCGTCTCGATCGAATCGGCAAGGCGCCCTTCACTCTCTTTGTCGTTCTTCTTAACCACCAGCCGGTCGACGAGGACAAGGATCCCTTTCTTGGTCTTCGCTTTGTAGGCCGTCTCATTGAGATCGATCAACTCGCCGTTGACGACGATCCTGAAGAAACCCCGCTTCTTGAGCGCGTCGAACTCTTCTTTCAGCGATCGGCCGGGATGGTCGTGCAGTGGAAACGTGACGTAGAGTTTCGTCCCGTCCGGCTCGAGCTGCAAGCGGTCGACAACGCTGGAGACGGTATCGCGCTTCACAAGCTGGCCGCACGCGCGGCAATACGTCTGGCCGATGCGGCCGAAGAGTAGCCTGAGGTAGTCATAGATTTCGGTGGTCGTCGCCACGGTCGAGCGAGGGTTGCGCGTGGAGGTCTTTTGCTCGATGGCGATGGAAGGGCTGATGCCCTGGATGAAGTCGACGTCGGGCTTGTCCATTCGCTCGAGGAACTGGCGGGCGTAGGAGGAGAGGCTCTCGACGTACCGTCGCTGCCCTTCGGCGTAGATGGTATCGAACGCGAGGCTGGACTTCCCCGATCCGCTCACGCCGGTGATAACGACCAGCTTGTTGCGGGGAAGCTCAAGGTTGATATTCTTGAGGTTGTGGACCCTCGCCCCGCGGACGATGATCTTGGTGAGCTTCTTGGAACCTTCGCCGTCGGTCGGGATCGCGGTCACCGTCTCGGCGACTGGGGTTGGACTTCTCTGCTGGGTTTTTCTGGCTGCCAATGCCGACTCCCTTCTTCGAAACAGTAACTTACTCTGAGGAGTTCGGAAAAGCAACGGGAAAAGAGATGGCAGGTTGCATCCCAAAAAGTGGGGTAGCTAAGGGGTGTCCCACCGACGATCATAGGTTTGATTCAACGCAAGGGTTCTCAGGGCGAGAAGATTGTTGCCTCCTTCTCTACTCCAGGTCATTCCGCGTCG
>Ga0315277_10000418_pt1 | contig 67859 bp, 51 predicted proteins | sample YL17G05_15_MG_FD_203695 | JGI IMG/M metagenome (GOLD analysis project Ga0315277, IMG submission 203695) | Sediment microbial communities from Yellowstone Lake, YNP, Wyoming, USA - YL17G05_15 | ecosystem: Environmental > Aquatic > Freshwater > Lake > Sediment | place: USA: Wyoming | collected...
CATTTAAAAAAAATTTAAATTTGTAGACGCGACCCCAATATCTCCTAACGGATGTTGACGTAGGGGATGCCCTTCTCTGCCAGGAGCTTGTTCAAGGCCGGGATATCCGCATCGACAAGCTCGGCCATCTTCTTTTGGAGGGGAGCGAGGAACGCCCTGGCCTCTTCGATCTTGCCGATGGCCATTTGCGTCGGCGCTCCCGGATAGGATCCGCCCCGACCGCCGCCCGCGCTCATGGCCACCTCGGCCACGGTTCCGCCGCGGAGCGAATTGAAGTAGAGCTGGCGGTACTGGGTCTGGCCTGCGGGCGTCCGGAAATAGACTTTCTGGATCTCGGCCAGCTTGTCCTTGGCCTCTTTCAGCTTGGCCGTAATCGCCGGATCGACGGAGCGGATGGCGGCGAGGTTCGTCTCGAGCGTCTGGATCTGAGCGGCCAGCTGTTCGGTTTGGGTCATCAAGCGCGAGGCTGCGGCCGTCACAGGAGCTGCTTCCCGGGCGATCTTTTGGTTAAGGCTCTTCTCTTCCGATGAGAACCCAAGCTCGTCCTTCACGGCAAAGAGCTTTTCGGAGATCGTGCCGTTGACGTCGAGGACGGCTTTGTAATCGCCGGCATCAACATAAGGGCCTCCGCCCCCGAACCCGCCGCCGAATCCGCCCGCCCCGCCGCGCTGTCCGGCCCCGCCATAGACGAAGGGCGTTCCGATCGTGGTCGCGCCGGCCTGGCCGCCGCGCTGCCCGCCCGCGCCCGCGGCCGCCGCACCGGCGCCGCCGCGCTGTCCGCCCATGCCCGCCCCGGCTCCTGCCCCGGCAGTCGGGGATTCGCCCCGAAGGTCCCAAAGGACCCGGTTGATCCCGGCCGTATTCGTCGGCCGCAGGATACGGACATCTTTCCCCGCCTTGTCCTTGACCGAAAGCTTGACGGTCGCGCCCGCGGCCGAAGCCGCGTTGAGATAATATTGGACATATGTCCCCATCGCCGGGTTCACTCCGGCGAAGTCATTCGTGTCCACGTCCGACGTGCTCTTCATCCCGTAGATCGAGGCGCCGCGGACGTCGAAGAGGGCGCTCGAGGCCTTGAGCGTCTCCGGCTTGAGCTGCTCGAGGGCCCGGATGTCGTCCATGATCCAGACGCCCCGGCCGTGGGTCGCGATGAGGAGGTCGCGCTCTCGGGGATGGATCTGGATGTCGCGGACGGCGATGGTCGGGAAGTCGGTCTTGTAGGGGATCCATTTCTTCCCCCCGTCGAAGGTGAAGAACAGGCCGAACTCCGATCCGGCGAAGAGCAGGTTGGGATTCTCCAGGTCCTCGCGGATGACGTGGACGTAGCCATAGGACGGAAGATTGGAGGCAAGGGAGGTCCAGGTCGCGCCGAAGTCCTCGGTCTTGTAGATATAGGGCCGGTAATCGTCCACCTGGTGGCGCGAGATTGAGATGTAAGCCGCGCCCTCCGTGAAGTGGGAGGCCTCGACGCGGGTGACCCAGTTGTCGTCCGGGCCCAGACCCTTGATCGCCTTGGTGACGTTCGTCCAGGTCTTGCCGTCGTCGCGGGTGACCTGGACCTGCCCATCGTCCGTGCCGACCCAGATGATCCCCTTCTTGAGGGGCGATTCCGAGATGGACAGGATCGTGCAGTGGATCTCGGCCCCCGTGTTGTCGATCGTGATCGGGCCGCCGGAGTCGATCTTCTTCTTCGGATCGTTCGTCGAGAGGTCCGGACCGGCCTTCTCCCAGGAGCGGCCCTTGTCCCGCGAGCGGAACAGGTAGTTTCCGCCGAAATAGAGGACGTTGTGGTCATGCGGGGAGAGGTAGATCGGAGAGTTCCAGTTGAAGCGGTAAGGTTCCTCGCCGAGCGGCGCCTGCGGCTTGATGCCCTGGGAGAGGAAGGTCCGCAAGTCGTGACGCTCGATCCCGCCCATCTGGAGGTTGCGATAGAGGATCGTCCAGTCCGTCGGATCGATCTGGGCGTAAAAGCCGTCGCCCCCGCCCGTCGCGTACCAATACCGGTTCAGGATGCCGCTCCGGTCGCGCGAGTTGGACGGACCTTCCCAGTTGCCGTTGTCCTGGAGTCCGATGTTGACCCAGTAGGGATCGCGCATGTCGAAAGCGATGTTGTAGATCTCGGCCCAGGCGCCGGACTGGACGGTATGGTAGGTCCGGCCGGCGTCCCAGGAGACGTCGATCCCGCCGTCGTTTCCGTCGATGATGTGGCTGGAATTGAACGGATCGACCCACACGGCATGGTGGTCGCTGTGCGTGCCCCGGCCGATCGTATCGTAGGTCCGGCCGCCGTCGCGGGAGACATAGGACGAGCCTGAGTAAACGTAGACGACGAATTCATTCGACGGGTCGGCGGTCAGCCGGCTGTAGTAGAACGGCCGGAAGTTGGTCCGGTCGTAGGTCCGCTTGTCGCACATCCGGACCCAGGTCGCTCCCTTGTTGTCGGTACGGAAGAGGCCGGCGTCCGTGGCGTGCTCGATGAGCGTGTAAACGACCTCGGGACGGGAGCGGCAGATGCTCACGCCGACGCGGCCGACGACGCCGGAGGGGAGCCCGGCGGCCATCTTGGTCCACGTTTCCCCGCCGTCGGCGGTTTTGTACAAGCCGCTCGTTTCTCCGCCGCTGTAGAAATAGTAGGGACTGCGCTGGTATTTCCACATCCCGGCATAGAGGATTTTGGGGTTCGAGAGGTCCATGGCCAAGTCAGAGCACCCCGTGTTCTTGTCGATGTAGAGGACTTTTTTCCAGGTTTTGCCGCCGTCGGCGGTCCGGTAAACTCCGCGCTCCTCGTTCGGGCCCCAGAGATGCCCCTGGGAGCCGACGAAGACGACGTCCGGGTTCGTCGGATCGACGCAGATGCGGGCGATGAAGCGCGTCTCGGCCAGGCCCATGTTCTTCCAGGTCCGGCCCGCGTCCTCGGATTTGTAGACGCCGTCGCCGGGAGCGACGGAGTTTCGGGCGGTCGCCTCGCCCGAGCCGACCCAGACGATGTCGGGGGCGCTGGGAGCAACGGTCACGGCGCCGACCGAGACCGTCGCCTCGTTGATGAAGGACGGTTCCCAGGTGATGCCGGCGTTCGAGGATTTCCACAACCCGCTCGGGCCGACCGCGGCGTAGATGATCGAGGTGTTCTGGTCGGGGACGGCGAAATCGACCGTCCGGCCTCCCATGTTGGCCGGGCCGATGTTGCGCGCCCGGAACGTTTTGAGCGCCCCTTCGAAATCGAAGGCGGGCATGGCCGTGGCCGGGGAAGGGGCGCCGGGTTTCTGCGCCGGCGGCCGGGTCTGGCCGAGGCCGGCCGGGCCGGCCAGGACGAGGAGGGCGATCAGCGAAAAAATCACGGAAAGCGGAGCGCGGAGTTTGGGCATGGAAACCTCCCTTGAGATCAGTGAGCGGACGAAAAAGGAAGCTCTGGCGATGGCCGAAATCCCTTTCTGGGGTTGCTTATATCCCAATTCCAGCCAAAAGAAAAGGGCCGGTCCCGTTCGGGGGCCGGCCCTGGATCGTCAGTAAATGAGCCTTTTCACCTCCTGCTCAGGAGGCGCGTCGGCAGCCGCCTTTGCAGTGGCTGACCCGGGGGATCATAAAGCGCTTCATGGGTCGCTCCTTTCTTAATATACGAATCCTATAGGAGAAGTATAGAATCACTGCTCCGGCGTGTCAAGGCTTCAACAGGCCCAAAAACCAGGTCCAGATCCGCTTGTTGAAGGCGAGGCTCGGCGGATGGCTGTCCAGATACCCATTCGCCGAAAAAAGGGCCGTGTCGGCCGGGGTGAGCTTATACTTCGGCTCCTTGTCCCAGAGCATGGAGAATTCGGGGTGGAATTGGACGCCGAGGACATTGGCGAACCTTGAATGCTCAATGGCTTCGATGACCTTGCCGTCGAGCGAGGTCGCGGCGACGACGAATCCCTTGCCGATTTTATCCACCGCCTGGTGATGGGCGCTCATGATGGTCGGCTGATCGCCCGGTTTGAAGCCGAGCGCCGTGACGAGCTTGCTCTTCGCACCAAGCTTGATCGGATGGAGCATGTAGCCCATGACGGCTCGGTCGCGAGGCTCGACCTTCGTCCAGGGATTCGTGTGCCAGTTCGGCTGGCCCGCGGCGATGACGTCCTCCCAGAAGGCGCGGCCGTAGATCTCGCTCTGGATATCCTGATAGAGAGTCCCGCCCGTCCCGGCGTTGAGGGTCTGCTCTCCGAGGCAGATGCCCAGGATGGGAAAATCAGGCCGGCTGTCGAGGAATCCCCTGAAGGACTCTTCCTGGAATCCGCCGAGAAGATGAAAGACGAGCGAAAGCTCCATGTCGTGGCGAAACGGGTCCGTGATGACGGTCAGAAAGCTCGTTTTCTCGCCGTAGGTGACGGGCGGGATGTCCGGCCCGCCGAAGAAGATGACCCCGTCCGATTTGGCGATGATGTCGGCGAATTCCTTGCTCGCCGCGTTCGGCTTAAAGAGATCGGCCGGGGAGAGATCGGCTGTGATCTCATGAAAGTGGAACCAATCGAGCTTGCGCTCCGCGACGAGCTTCAAGGCTTCCTTGTAGTTCGTCCGCTCCTTGGCGTGGTAGATGCCGACGATCTCGAACTTCTCCGCGGGCAGAAGACCCTGGTCCTTGAGGGCGAGGATGTCCTCGATCGTCCCTCTCGACGGATAACAGACCGTCAGCCGCTTGATCCCGTCCGGCGCGCCCGCCGTGTCGAAATACCGCGGCGCCGTCTGCGCCTGACCACTTGCCGAAGCGGCGATCGCGCAGAGCGCAAACAGGGCGGCGAAAATGTTCCTTAATGCTTTTCGTTTCACTTTAGCTCCGGGCAAGCGCGTCGACGGCGCGCCCCACAATGACCTTGAGCAGATCGACTTTGTATCCGTTCTCCGCGAGCGGCCGGGCGTCGGCGAGCGAGCGCGCGGCGGCCCGCTGGCCCGCCGCTTCGTCGGCGCGGGAGCCCTTGAGCGCGGCTTCGGCCGCGACGAGCCTCCATGGCTTCGTCCCCACGCCGCCGCAGACGATCTTGACCGCGCCGAGCGCGGCCCCGTTCATGGTCGCTTTGACCGCGGCGGAGACGACGGCGAAATCCCAGGCGCCGCGCTCGATGAATTTGACGTAGGCGCTCCTGTCGCCGGTCTTCCGGGCCGGGATCCGGACCTCCTTCACGAGCTCGTCGGGAGCGAGGATGTTCTCGCGCCTGACGTTGACGATCGGGGAGGTGAAGAAATCCTCGAGGGGGACGGTCCGCTCGCCCTTCGCCGACACGAGGACGGCCGTCGCGTCGAGGACGAGGAGGGCCGGGGCGAGGTCGCTCGGGTGGACGGCCCAGCAGATCCCCCCGCCGAAGATGGCGTGGCGGGAGTTCCGGCCGTTCTCGGCGAAGCATTTACCGCCGCCCTTCTTGGTGCAGACGACCGCGGCGTCGCGGTAGTACCAGCATCGCGGCCGCTGGCAGAGGTTGCCCCCGACGGTGCCGCGGTTACGGAGCTGCGGCGACGCGGCGGACAGGGCCGCCTGATGGAGGACGGCGTAATCGCGCTCGATGTCCGCGTCCGCGGCGAGGTCGGCGAGCGTGGTCAGCGCTCCGATCGAGACCCCGTCCGGACCCTTGCGGATCTCGGAGAGCCCGGGCGTGCCCGTCAGGTCGAGCACGACCGAAGGCGCGGCCGTCCCTTCCTTGAGCTCGGAGAGGAGGTCGGTCCCCCCGGCCATGACGGCGACTCCGGACTTGTTCTGGGCCAGATACGCGGCCGCCTGCTCGAAGGACGCCACTTTCCCGTAACGGTAGGGGATCATTTCGCCTCCTTCCGCTTCAGGGCGGCCAGGACCCTTGCCGGCGTCATGGGGATCTCCCGGATATGGACACCGATGGCGTTGTAAACGGCGTTGGCGATCGCCCCCGAGGCCGGGATCCGCGGCGGCTCCCCGAGCCCCTTGGCCCCGAGGTTGTTCAGGCGCTCATCGATGATGTCCGCGTAAACCGGCTCGACCACCGGAACGTCGCGGACCGTGGCGACCTTGTAATCATGCAGATTGGGATTGACCATGCACCCGGTCGCCGGGTCCATGAGCTTCTCTTCAAACAGCCCGGCGCTCGTGCCCTGAGTGATCGCGCCGATCACCTGGCTGTCCGCGGTCTGGCGGTTGATGACGCGGCCGACGTCGTGGACGGCCACGACCCGCTTGACCTTGATCTTGCCCGTCTCGGTGTCCACCTCGACCTCGGCAAAATGGGCGCCGAAGGTTTGATAGGCGTAGCCGGGGGCCATGTCCGACCGCTCGCCGTGGAAGACGGCCGGCCTCTGGAAGCTCCGGGCCAACTCGCGGAGCTCGACGGCTTTGGAAGGATCGCTCTTGAGGGCGATCTTCTTTTCGCCCAGGACGAGGTCACCGACCGGGGCATTGAGCTTCTTCGAAGCGAGAGCCTTCAGCTGCACCACGGCCTTGAGGGCGGCGTCGCGAACGGCGGGAGCGACGGATGGGGTCGTCAGGCTTCCGCCCGAGTTCGGCGCCCAAGGGTAATCCGAGTTCCCGATCTTGACCGAGATGTCTTTCGGCTCGAGCCCGAGCGTGTCGGCTGCGACGATGGCGATGTGGGTGCGCGTCCCGGTCCCGAGATCCTGCGTCCCGCACTCGACCTCGACGCTCCCGTCGGAGTAGATGCGGAGGTCAGCGAGCGTTCCCGGCGTCCCCGCGCCCGGCCAGATCTGGCTGGCCATGCCGATCCCGGTGCGGACCTTGCCCTTGCCTCCGCCCGGGACTTTATTGCGGCGAGCCCAACCGATCCGCTCTGACCCGAGCGCGTAGCACTGATCGAGGCCCTTGGTCGAGTACATCGTTCCGGTGTCGCCCCGGTCCTTGACCGAGTAGTTCTTGCGCCGGAGCTCGAGCGGGTCCATTCCTAGGGCCGCGGCCAGCTCCTCCATGAAGCTCTCGAGCCCGAAGGTTCCCTGCGTGTAGCCGGGCGCCCGCGTCGCCCGCGATCCGCATGTGTTCGTGAAAACCGAGAACTCCTCGACCTTCATGTTCGGGCATTTGTAGACGTCGACAAACGGCGAAGCGGTGCGGTCGCCGCGCCCGATCCCGCCGCTGTTCTGAGTGCGGAGCGACAGGGCGGTCAGCGTGCCGTCCTTCTTGACCCCGGCCTTGACCGTCATCCGGGCCGCCGGACGGTAGCCGACGCAATAGGAGTTCTCGCGCCGGGTCAGGGTGATCTTGACCGGGCGGCCGGCCTCTTTGGCCAAGCGGGCCGCTGCGATGGTGTAGTCGTTCACTCCGAGCTTGCTGCCGAAGCCTCCGCCCATATATTCCTTCAGGACCCGGACGCGGCCGGCGGGAATGCCCAGGCTGCGGGCCAGGCCGTCCCGCACGGAATTGACGGCCTGCGTCGAGTCGTGGACCGTGAGATAATCGTTCGTCCAATAGGCGACGCTCGCATGCGTCTCGGTCGGCTGGTGAACTTCCCAGGACGTCTGGTAAGTCCGCTCCAGGACGAGATCGGCCTCCTTAAATCCCTTCTCGATGTCGCCACGGGTATAATCGTTCGATTTTTGGACGTTCTCGCCCTTCTCCAGCACCGACGGGGCGCCCGCGGCCGCGGACGCTTCCACGCTCACGGCGTACGGAAGGACCTTGTACTCGACCTTGATCAGATTGACCGCTTCGGCGGCCGTCCGCGTGTCCACGGCGGCGACGGCGGCAACAGGCTCGCCCGCCCACGAGACGCGGCCTTCCTTGAGCCGGAGTGCGGCCTTGACTCCTGGGTAGGCCAAAGCCGGCCCGAGGTCCACGGAGACGACTTCCGCGCAGGCATGCGGCGAACGGAGCAACTTCCCGATGAGCATGTCGTCGAGCACGAGATCATGGGTGTAGTGGGCCGCGCCCGTGACGATGTTCCGGCCGTCCACCCGGGGGACGGCCCGGCCGATGTACTTGAATTCCGCGCTCGGGGTCTGTCCCGGAACGGCCGGCGAAGACGCCGTCTGGCCGACGGCCAGGGCCTGGTCCATATATTCGGGGTAATAATCTTCGATGGGATCTTTGGGGCTCATGTCAGCCTCTCTTCGGCGGCCGGGGCCCCGGGCTTTGTCCCGGGGGTCTGCTCCCACCGTACTCGCCCATGGCTAAATCCATGGGCGAGTGGCGAGCCGAAGGCTCGACCCTTGACATCGCTTCCGCTGCCCCTGCGACCGCGGCTTGGATCCTCTGGTAGTTCCCGCAGCGGCAGATGTTCCCCGACATGCCCGTCACGATCTCCTCGGCCGAAGGCCGGGGATTCTTTTGGAGAAGCGCGACGGCGGCCATGATGAACCCGGGCGTGCAATAGCCGCATTGGTAGCCGTCGTGATCGATGAAGGCTTGCTGGACCGGATGGAGCTTTTCGCCTGAGGCCAGGCCCTCGACCGTCAGGATCTCCGCCCCGTCTGCCTGAAGGGCGAGCATCTGGCAGGCGTAGACCGCCCGGCCGTTCAGGATGACCGTGCAGCCTCCGCATTCGCCCCGGTCGCAGACGCGCTTGGCCCCCGTGAGGCCGAGGCGCTCGCGAAGCACGCCGAGGAGCGTCTCGTCCGCGGCGGCCTCGAGGATCGTTTTCTTCCCGTTGATGGTCAGGGTGATCTCCCGCACTGCGGAAAGCTCGACGTCGGCCGCGGCGGCGAACGCCCCGGCCCGTTCGGCGCCGAAAATCCGTGTGGCGACGGATACGCCCGCGGCGCCGCCGCCGATCTGCTGGAGAAAGACCCGGCGGCTGACGCTCTTCTTCGTTTTCTTGGGTTGCTCGTCCATTCCCGGCCTCGATTCAGAGCGCGCGGATCAACCCCTGGGCGGCCAGGCAGAGGACGGCCAAAGCAGCCGGCGCGAGCCAGCGCAGCATCCCCGCGTTCGGGGCGGCGGCAAGCCGGCCTTCGTAAGCCTCGAGCCTCGCGGCGGCGAGGAAGCCGAGCGGAACGGTCGCGGCCGCGACGGCCACGGCGATGGGAGCGTAGACGAGGGACAAGGGCATCGACGAACCGGGCGCGACGCAAGCCGGGACTCCGGAGGCGAATTTCACCAGGGGGAAAAGGTTCGCCGCGGCCAGGGCCGAAAGCCCGCCGAGGGCGGCCCGACCCGCGACGCGGCTCCGCCACGCTTCGGCGATGAGCAGGGCGATGACGACGAACGCCGCGGCTTCGGTGACAAAAGCGAACATCGGGTTGCCGATCGCTCCGTTCTTCACCGGCAGGCCGAGCCAGACGGCGTCGAAGAGCTTGAAGACGAGGGCGATCGCGGTCACGATCACCGGCCCGGCGACGCGCTTGGTCCGGGCCCAGGCGGCGGAGATGAAAAAGAGAGCGACCCCGGTCATGATCGAGCCCGAGAGGAGGCGGGCGCAGCTCTCGATGGCGAGGCCGAGCCCGGCTTCAGCCAGGCCCCAAACCGATCCCAGGGCGATGAGGGTTCCGAGAGGAAGACGGCGGGATTCAGGCGTCATGGAAGAACTCCTTCTGCCTTGCGGGCATCGTGGAATGCACGGCGGAAGGATTATAATGCGCGGCCGCGGCCGGATACAAGAGGAGGCGCGGGGATGGCGGCTTGACCCGCCTTTCCGGCGGGTTTAAGATAGCCCGGAAAGGAAGTCCGCCATGAGGTTCCATCTCCGGCACCGTCCTTTGCGTACGGCGGCGCTGCTCGTGCTCGTCATCGGTTTGTCGGCCTTCGTTCTCCTCGCCACCCAATCCAGAGCGCTTCAGCCGAGGCCGGCCGCGGCCCAGCAGCCGCTCGGCTGGACCCAGGGCTACACGCTTGTCATTCTGGAGGAAGGGGGCGTTCATGCCGTGAACGCCGCCGTCCGGGAAATCCGCTCCGCGGGCGGAACGGTTGCCGTGTGCGGCGCTTCGAACGTCCTGCTCGGCTGGATCCCGCCCGACCGGGCGGGCGCGCTGCTCGTCGATCATGGGATCGCTTCGATCCATTACGCTCCCGTCGATCCGGGGCTCGTTCCGGCCGGCGACGACGAGGCCGGCCTGTTCGTCCGGTTCTTCAATTCCGTCGTCGGCGGAGAGGCCGACCGGGCGGCCATGTCTCCCCGGACCGAGGGCCCGCCGCTCGTCAACGACGCCCTCGGGCACGGCTTCGTCGATCCGGCCGCCGTGACGAAAAACCTCGAGCCGCTCCACATCCCCTGGGACGCCGAAGCCCGGCGGACGGCCGACAACGGCGGCATCTTCCCCGGCTATTCGGATACGCTCGAAGGATCGATCGCCCTCTGCCTGCTGTTCATCGAGAGCAACGGGACGATCGACGCGAACACGTATACGTGGACGACCGAAGACCGCGACCAAGTGATCAACCAGGTCATGACCGGCACGTCCTGGTGGAGCAACATGGCTCAGACCTACGGCAAGACGGCCACGTTCTCCGTCTATTATTACTCGCCGACGCAGGCGCAGATGCAGCAGGGATACGAGCCGATCAACTGGCCGTCCTCGAGCGACGGGCTTTGGATCAATGCCGTCATGGCCAACCTGGGATTTTCTTCGGGAGACAAGTTCTCCCGGGTCACGGCGTTCAACGCCTGGCTCAAGAGCAGCCGCGGGACCCAATGGGCCTACACGGCCGTGATCTGCTACAATCCGGGTGCCGCTCCGTCGCGTTTCAGCAACAACTATTTCGCCTATGCCTACCTCGGCGGCCCTTACCTCCAGATGCTCTACCGGAACAACGGCTGGTCGGTCTCGGACACCTGGAGGGTCTTCGCCCACGAGACGGGACACATCTTCTGGGGCTGCGACGAATACTATCAGGAGGGCTACGGCGGCTGCACGAGCTGCAATCCCTGCAACAGCTTCCGGCCGAAGCCGAACAACAATTGCGAGCATCCGTCCTGCAACCCGATCAATGCCGTCCCGTGCATGATGCGCGGCAACAGCAACGCCTTGTGCCCGTACTCGGCCGCCCAGATCGGTTGGGACGTCGTCAACCAGACCCTCATCCTCCAAGCGGGGACGGGAGGGACGACGGCCCCCGTTCCCGGGACGTATCTCTACCAGACCGGGACATCGGTCACAGTGACGGCGTCTCCGCTCGCCACGTATCTCTTCAACAACTGGACGGGCACTTTAACGAGCCCGTCCAATCCCTTCACCTTCAACATCACCCGCGACATGACGCTCCTGGCGAACTTCCGGCTCATCGAGCCGCCGGCAAACCTCGCCGGAACGAAGGTCCTCAACCGGTCACTGTCCCAGGCCGAATACATCAATGTCCTGACCTGGGAATCCAACCCGAATAACGCCGGTCTGAATGTCGTGGGCTATCGGGTTTACCTCGTCAGCAACGGCACGCGCACGCTTGTCACAGAGCTGTCCGGGGATACGTTCACCTACCAGCACCGCGGTGTCGACAGAACCGCGTCGTATGACTATGAAGTCGCCGCCGTCCTCGACAACCTTAAGGAAGGCCGGGCCGCGACCGTCACGATCAATTGATGCCGCCAAGGAGCGCCTATCATGAAACACAGGATCCTCATCGCGCTGATGATCGGGAGCCTCGCTCTCCCGGCCGCGGCCGCCTCCTTCGGGGTCAAGGCGGTCTATCTCATGCCCAGTGAACAGACCTTCAAAGACATCTACGGCTCGGGATTGATGTACGGCGCGGAGCTCGGATTCCGCGTGGGAGGGCCCGTCAAGCTGTGGATCGACGGGATGTACTATCAGGGGAAAGGCAAGCTCACCTACACGCAAGAGGATACCACCCTGACCCTGATGCCGATCGGAGCCGGGGTCCGTGTCGAACTGCCCCAAGGCGCCCTCGTGCCGTACGCCGGGGCGGGCCTCCGCTACTATATCTACAAGGAAGAGAACGTGATCGGCACGGCCAAGAAGAACGGACTCGGGTTCGTCGGCTTCGCCGGTTTGAATCTCCGCCTGGCCAAAGGATTCCTGCTCGACCTTCGCGCGGCTTACTCCTCCTGCAAGCTGACGCCGGCGGATTTTACCATCAACGTCGGCGGGTTCGAGCTCGGCGGAGGATTGGTTTTTGAATTCTGACGCGATCTCGGTCCTCATCGCCTCCGACTGGGCGCCGATCCGGGCCTTCGAGCCCGTCATCCGGCGCGACCCGGCGGTCGTCTACGGAGACGTCCTCGACGTCCTGCGCGGCGCGGATCTCAAGATCGTCAACTGCGAATGCGCTTTGATCAGGGCCGGCCGGTCCGTCTGGAAAAGCGGGGCCGTCTTCAAGGGCCTCCCCGCCCACGCGGCCGGCCTGACCGCGGTTCCTTTCGATGTCGCCTGCCTGGCCAATAACCATGTTTTCGACTATGGGCTTTCCGGATTCCGGGAGACGCTCGCCGTCCTGCACCGGAGAGGCATCCGGACCGTGGGGGCGGGGCTCAGCCCGGCGGAGGCCCGCGCGCCTCTGACCCTGGACGTCCGGGGAACGAAAGTCACGATCGTGAACTTCGGCGAAGGGGAAGACCTGACCGCGGCCGGCAACGGAGCGGGGGTCTGCGGGTGGGAGATCGACCGTCTGATCCCCCTCATCCGGAAGTTCAAGAAACGGGGCGATCTGGTCATTGCCGTCGGGCACGCCGGTCTCGAATATGTTCCCTTCCCGCCGCCCTATGTCGTGGAAGCCTTCCGGGCCCTCTCCGACGCGGGCGCCGATTTGGTTGTCGGCCATCATCCCCATGTCCCCCAGGGGCTGGAAAAACGGAGTGGGCGGTTGATCGCCTATAGCCTGGGCAATTTCGTCTTTTATCAGCCGAGCGACCTTTACTTCCGGAGGACCGGATTCTGCATCTCGGCCGCGTTCCGGCGAGGCAGGCTCATCTCTCATCGCCTCGATCCTTACCGGATCACGGATCAAGGGCTCCGGAAGCTCCGGGCCCGCGAGGAGAAATCGTTCCTGAACAAGATCGCCCGGATTTCCCAAGCTTTGCGTTCGGACTCAGCCGTTCGATTGGCCTGGCAGGCTTATTTGGACCATTACGGGATCCGCGGCTTCAAAGATGAGGTCCGGACCATCCTCGACAAGCTGGACTCCGATCCGCGGAAAGGGGCGGCCATGTTCCGCAATCGGATCACGACGCTGCAGCATTCCGAGTTGTGGCGTGACACCCTGACTCGGATCATGGCCGGGGGCGGAAGTCCCTCTCCCGCGTGGATGTCGGCGATCGTCCGGGAGTGGTTCACCCGAAAGGCCTGAAGCTCCGGAATCGTAGGAGCGACTTTCGAGCTCGGCCGATTGGGGACGGGTTCGCTCCTATCGCCTGGAAGCCCGCTTCCGCTCTCCCCGCTTTTCTCGGCTCCTCGGAACTCGCTTCCCGGCCTTGACTCAACGGACGACCGCCGGGAAGCTCAGACATCCTCGTCGCCCGGCTTCTTCCGAGCCGGGTTCCCTCGAAAACCGTGGTTCGCGGGCGACGGCGATATCTTCGCTCACCGTCCCCGATCGGCCTGACGACCAGGATTCGGTTCGTGCGATGGGCGATCCGTCTGCCGACATTTACGAGGGACGCCGATATGAATTACAGCCCATACCGGCGCCCCGCGGAGTCGATGATCGCCGCGATGAGCTTGAGATAATCCTCGTCCTCTCCGCCCGGCGAAGCGTGGTAGAGGGTGTAGATCTGGGGCGACCAGCTCTTGTGCGGCTTGAGCCCCGGGATCCCGTTGACCTCGATGATCCGCAGCTTGCCCGCCGCGTCGACGCGCATGTCGATCCGGATGTGGTCCAGGCAGCCCATGGCTTCGGCGGCCTGGTCGGCCAGCCGCCGCGCCTCCTCCGTCCTCTCTCCGGCCAGCCCGATCCGGGTCAGGCCGACGCCCCGCAGGTCGGTCCGGAGGATCCGGTGTTTCCCGAAGTATTTCTCCTCGACGGAGACCTTGCCCGGGAGGCACTCCCGCGTCGCTCCGTTGCCCAGGACGAGGACGGTGTATTCGTCCCCCGGGAGATATTCCTCGACCAGGGCGGCTTCGCCGAACTCCTCCTCGATGTAGGCGACGCGCTTGCGAAGCTCGGGCTCGCCGGTGACAACGCTCTCGTCCGAAATGCCGACCGACCGTGATTCGCAGATGGGCTTGACGAAGGCGGGGAAAGCGACCGCACCGATATCCTCGCCCGTCCGAAGCAGGCGATGGGCCGGAACGGCGACGCCGGCGGCGGAGAGGATCCGGTGCGTCTCGTACTTGTCGATCATATTCTTCATCGTCCGGCTGTCGGAGCCGAAGTAGGGGATCTTTCGGGCGTCCAGCTCGTCCGCGACCCAGATCCCGGTGGCGTTCAGCCCGATGAATTTTTCGTTCGGGGTGATGTGGTAGAGCGCGCTCCAGACGATGTCGAAATCCGGCCGGTCGAGAAGAGCGAAGAACTCGCGTTCCTCGGAGACGCAGGCGATCCGGGTCGGATGGCCCGCGGTCTCGGCCGCGTCGCGGACGCACTCCGTGACCTTCAGGTCGCCCCAACCCTGGGCGTCTCCTCCGGGTCCGGTCAGAAGGACGATCCTCATCGGCTGCTTCCTTTCACTCGATGGCCTTCCGGCGATTTTCTGTCAAAATAGGTCGGGGATCCAGGTGTAATGAAGGAGAGCGCGGGCGGTTGGGGGTGAAACAGGCTCGATCTTCCGGGCGATGGCCCGGCGCTTGGCCTCGCCGAGCTCGATTTTAGAGATGACGGCTACGGTGATCCCCGCGCCTTCCAAGGTTCCCGGTCCGGCCCCAGCGGGATTGCCCTTCGCGATCTCTTTGATCAGACTGCGGACCAGTCGCATGTTGGGGTCGAGGATCTCGACCTTTCGGCCGGTCTTCCGGTCGAGGATCGATTGGAAAGCGTCCCGGACGTAGCCGTAGTGCGTGCACACGAATCCCGCGAAAAGCGTTCCTCCGGACCCTAAATCCGGGAGGTCCCCCGGGACGCATTTCTCGATCATTTCGGCCACGGCCGGCGAGTCGGGATCGTCGTCGATGACTGCCGCGAGCCCGTGACAGGCCGCTCCGGCCAGGCGCTTGGGGGCGATCCCTTTTTTGGTCAGCCGCCGGATGTGCTCGGCCGACTCGATCGTCGTCCGCGTCCCGAACACGATGAGGCGCCCCGCGGGATCTCCGGTCAAGGCCTCCTCGAACATCTCGACGCCTTCGTCGATGATGCCGCGGACCGGGACGGCGGGGTTCCGTTTGAATTCGGTCAAGTCATAGAGGACGGACAGCGTGTTGCAGGCGATGACGAGGAGCCGGGGCTCGTATCCGGCCATGCGGCCGAGGGCCTTGTCCAGAACCCGCGCCCGCGCCCCGGGATCGGGGAGGTCGTTGTAGCCCCAGCCCGGATCCGGCCAGGCGTTCACGTAGATGAGCTCGATCGGCCGGCCCGCGGCCGCGCTTCTCAGTTCTTTTTCGAGCTCCGCGGCAATCGTCAGGCCCCCCAATCCGGAGTCCGTGATGACAATCCGGAGTGCGCGACGCTCGTCCTTGGGGCACATGATCGCCCCATGGTAATGCAGATCAAAAAGCGAAGTCAAAACTGCCTAAAGGGAATGATCCGGGTGCCGAGCCGGGCTTCGGCTTCTGCTATAATATTCCGGTGAGCCTGTCGTTTCTGTCGGACGTCGCCGAGTTCAAGGACCTCGTCCGCGCTCTGCGAGGGGAGCCGGGCGCCGCATCCGGCCCGCCGACGATTTCCGGCCTCGCCGGAGCGGCCAAGCCGTTCTTCTGCGCCTCGCTCACCCACGCCCTGGACCGTCCGATCGTCTTCATCCAGCCTCTCGAATACGCTTCCGGCCGGCTCGAAGAAGAAGCCCGCTTCTTCCTGGACGGCCTCGGTTCGAACCGGAGGGTCCGTGGCCTTCCGGATCTGACCGAAACGCCGTTCGCCGATACCGCCCCTTCGCTCGAAGCGGTCTCTTCGCGGATGCGCTTTCTTTACGACCTCCTCACCCAGACGCCCGCCCTGATCGTGACCAACGCGTTCGGGCTCCTCCGGCCGCTGCCGCCTCCCGACCGTCTGCCGGGACTCTTCCTCCGGCTGGCCAAGAATTCCCTCCACGACCGGGACGGCGTCCTCGAGCGCTTGGCCGCCTTCGGGTATGTCCGCGAGGACCTCATCTCCTTCCGGGGCGAGTACGCCGGCCGCGGCGGGATCGTCGACGTTTATTCTCCGTGGCAGAGCGCGCCCTGCCGGATCGAGTTCGGCGGGGACGAGATCCTCAGCCTGCGCGAATTCGACCCCTCGACCCAGCGCTCGATCCGCCGGCTCGACAGTGTCCTCATCCCCTCGCTCCTCGAAGCGCCGGCGGACGCCGCGCCCGCCGCGTCGTTCCGCGATTATCTCGGCGGCTCCGTTTTCATCATCGACGGCCCGGCCGCGGTCGATCAGGAATGGGAAGACGCCCTGGCCGAAGTCGCGGGGCGCGGGGCCGAGCCGGACGCCGCGCTCGTCCAATCGTGGACCGAGCTCCGGGCCCGAGCCGCCCGGGTCGAAGAGCTCGAGACCGAAGAGACGGACGGCCCGCGCTTCCATTTCCCCTTCCAATCCGTGCCGCGCTTCGACAACCGCATCCCCTTTTTCCTCGAATATCTCCGCCGGGCCGAGCGCGAGCGCGACCGGACATACATCTTCTTCTCGGGAGACGCGGTCCGCCGCAAGGTCGCCGCGCTTCTCGACCAGAACGGCATCCCGGCCCGCGCGGTCGCCTCCGCCCTCGAATCTCCGACCGGAGGCGAGGCCCTCCTCGTCCTGGGCAAGCTCGAGCGGGGCTTTTCCTTTCCCCGGGAGAAAATCGCCTTCTTCGCCGATTCCGACATCATCACCGAAGAAAAGGTCGTCGTCAGCCGGCCCTCGGTCCGGCCTTCGCTGACCCAGTTCCAGGACCTCAAGATCGGCGACCACATCGTCCACGCCGACTACGGGATCGGCGTCTTCCAGGGGCTGCTGAAGATGGAGGTCGACGGCCTCGAGCGGGAGTTCATGGAGCTCCGCTATCGCGACGACGACAAGCTCTTCGTCCCCGTCGAAGACCTCAACCTCGTCCAGAAATACACCCAGGTCGGGGCGGCTTTCCCACCCCTCGACAAGCTCGGGACGAACCTCTGGCAGAAAACCAAGGAGCGGACGAAGAAAGCGGTCGAGAAGATCGCCCGGGAGCTTCTCGAGCTCTATGCCCGGCGCAAGTCCGTCCGCGGCTTCAGCTTCAGTCCGGAGGGGGAGTGGGAGACGGAATTCGACAAGACCTTCGAGTACGAGGAGACCGAGGACCAGTTCCGCTCGATCGGCGACATCAAGAACGACATGGAGGAGCCCGCGCCGATGGACCGCCTCCTCTGCGGCGACGTCGGCTACGGCAAGACCGAAGTCGCCATGCGGGCGGCCTTCAAGGCCGTCATGGACGGCAAACAGGCCGCCGTCCTCTGCCCGACGACCGTCCTGGCCAGCCAGCACCTGAAGACGTTCACCAGCCGGATGGTCCTCTTCCCGGTCCGGATCGAGGCCTTGACCCGCCTCCAAACGCCCGCCCAGCAGGCCAAGATCGTCGAGGACCTCCGCCACGGCCGGATCGACATCATCATCGGCACCCACCGGCTGCTGTCCAAGGACGTCGTCTTCTTCGACCTCGGGCTCCTCGTCGTGGACGAGGAACAGCGATTCGGCGTCCATCACAAGGAGCGCATCAAGCAGCTCAAGGCCAACATCGACGTCCTGACGCTGACTGCGACCCCGATCCCGCGGACGCTCAACCTGTCCCTGACAGGTCTCCGCGACATCAGCCTGATCGAGACGCCCCCGCGCGACCGCTTGGCCGTACGGACGGTCGTTACGACCTGGAGTCCCAAGCTCATCGCCACGGCCATCAAGCAGGAGCTCAACCGCGGCGGTCAGGTCTATTACATCTTCAACAAGATCGACGAGATGGAGCATGTCGCCGCCCTGATCGCCGGGTGGGTCCCCCAGGCCCGGGTCGTGACCGTCCACGGCCAGATGAGGCCGGTCGAGCTCGAGCGCCGGATGATCGATTTCATCGACCAGAAATACGACGTCCTGGTTTCGACGACGATCATCGAGAACGGGATCGACATCCCCCTCGTCAACACGCTCATCGTCCACCGGGCCGACCGCTTCGGGCTGGCCCAGCTCTACCAGCTGCGCGGCCGGGTCGGCCGGTCCTCGCGGCAGGCCTCCGCCTATTTCCTGGTCCCGACGGCGGGCGAGCTGAGCCCGCTCGCCCGGCGGCGGCTCGAAGCCCTCAAGGAGTTCTCGGAGCTCGGATCCGGCTTCCGGCTGGCCATGAAGGACCTCGAGATCCGCGGGGCGGGGAACCTTTTCGGCGAGCGCCAGTCCGGGACGATGGAAGCGGTGGGTTTCGATTATTTCATCCATCTCCTCGAGCAGACGATCCGCGAGCTCAAAGGGGAGGGGGTCGAGGAGATCAAGACCGAGATCAACCTCAAGGTCGACATCCAGATCCCCGAAGCCTACATTCCCCAGGTCAACTTGCGCCTGAACCTCTACAAGCGGGTCTCCTCGGCCGAGAGTCTGGAAGAGATCGGGACCATCGAGGAGGAGATCTCGGACCGCTTCGGCCCCCCGCCGAAAAGCGTTCTCAACCTGTGCCGCTACGGCCGGATCAAGCTCCTTGCTCAGCGCCTGAGAATCACGTCGGTCGACCGGAGCGGGGACCGCGTCGTCTTCAAGTTCCTTCCCTCGACGGGAGCTCAGCTCGGACGCATGACGAGCCTCCTGAACACCTATGCCGGCAGCCTTTCTCCCCAGGGCGTCATGAGCCTCAAGCTCGGACCCCGCCCCGATTCGGATCTTTTGGATGAAACCATCGCCGTCTTGAAGGCGTTATAGAACCGTCGTATAATGGATTGATTATGAAAAAGATGAGGGCGTTTCCGGGGGTGGCGACGGCGCTTCCGGCGGCGGCCCTGGTCCTCTTCGCGGCCGTCCTCCCGGCTTGCCGGGCGTCCGAATCAGGGGCGGAAAGTCCGGATCCGGGCGGACTCGATGGAAAAACCCGGGGGCAAGTCGTCCTCGAGGTCGCCGGGACCACTTACGCGAACGAGGATTTCGACGCCTTCGCCCGGACCACGGTCGGAGAGAAGCGGGCCGCCCTCGATGGCCCCGCCCTCAGCCGCCTTTTCGACGAATTTTGCGACGAGAAGGTCCTGCTTTCCCAGGCCCGCGACTCGGGCGTCCTCCTGTCTGACGAGGAGCGCTCGGAATACTTCGCCAAGCTCCGCGAAGCCATGGGGATGGGGCCGGGCGGACGTTTTACGGAAGCCGAAGAAACCGTCGTCTCGGACCGCCTCCTGACCGAGAGATATCTGGCCCGCTGGACGAAGGATCTCCAGGTCGAAGACCGGGAGATTGCGGCATACTACGAGTCCCACAAGAGCGAGTTCCTTCAGCCGGAAAAAGTCCAGGTCAGTCAGATCCTGCTCGACTCCGAAGGGAAGGCGAGCACGATCCGGGAGCGCTTGAGAGGGACGACCGAGGCCGATTTCCGGGCCGTCGCCGAGCAGGAATCGGCCGGGCCCGAAGCGGCCAAGGGCGGGGTCATGGGCGTCTTCAGCCCCGGGCAGCTTCCCCAGGAGCTCGAGTCGTTCATTCTCCCTCTGCGCGAAGGCGAGATCAGCCGCGTCGTCGGCTCCTCGTACGGATTCCACATCTTCCGTCTCGACAAGAGGACGGAGGCGCGGCTCATTCCGCTCGCCGGCGCGTCGGCGGCGATCCGCTCCCGCCTCCTCGATGAACGGGGCCGCAGGGCGGTGGCCGACCATCTCGAAGAGCTGAAGCGGACGCTGGCGTGGCAGGCCTTCCCCGACCGCCTCCCGTTCGCCTATCAAAGGAACAATCAGCCATGAATACGAAGATCCGATGGTTCGTGGTTCTCCTGGGTCTCTCGGCGGCGCTCGGCGCCGGCCAGCAGGTCGTCGAGGAGATCGTGGCCGTCGTCAACGACGACGTCATCACCATGTCCCAAGTCCGCCACGAGTACGACGTTCGGCTCCAGGCCATCAAGGCGGCCAACGTCCAGGGGGAGGAATACGACAAGGCCGTGGCCCAGCTCCGGGCCCAGATCCTGGACACGATGATCACAGACGCACTCCTCCTCCAGCTGGCCAAGGAGAAGAACATCAACGTGACCGAGCAGCTCAAAGGCACGCTCGAGAACATCAAGAAAGAGAACAACCTGGCCACGGACGAAGACCTCAAACGGGCTCTGGTTGCGCAGGGCATGGAATGGGACTCCTGGCTGAAACAGGTCGAAGAGACCATGCTCCGCCAGTCGGCGGTCATGAGCGAGGTCGGCCGGTCGATCGCCCTGGACGAGGCCGAGATCGTGGATTACTACAAGAAACACCCGGCCGAATTCACCGAGCCCGAGGAATTCACCCTCCGGGCTGTCTATCTGGCCACGCAGGACGCGGACCCGGCCGTTCTCGAAACCCGGAAGAAAGAGATCCTCGACAAGGTCAAAGCCGGCGGCGATTTCGCCGAGGTCTCGGGAACGATGTCCGACCCCCCGCTCAAGGAATCCAAGGGCGATCTGGGCGCGATCAAGAAGGGCGACCTGGACAAGGCCCTCCTGGCCGCCGTCGAAAAGATGAACAAGGGCGACGTCTCGGACTGGGTCCAGGGTCGGACGGGCTGGTATCTCCTCAAGCTCGAGGAGAAGAAGGACAGCCGGCTGAAGACGTTCGAGGAATCGCGGAAGTCGATCGAGGAGCGGATTTACAACCAGAAGCAGGCGGTCGAGCTCGACAAGTTCCTGGTCGAGCTGAAGAAGAAAAGCTACATCAAGATCCTGCGCCCCGAGCCCATTAAGGGCTGATGCAGATTATTTTTTGACCGGCTCGGCCGGTTTCCCGCCCTGGATGACCGGGATCCCCGGCTCCTTGAAGTCGATCTTCTTCGAAACGGGCCACTCCCCGAGGAGGGTGTGGCGCGAGCCCTTCCACTGGGCGTAGATTTTGACCCAGAGCGTCTTGAAATCGGGATTGTCCTTGAAGTTGGCCAGGGTCGTCCCTTCGAAGCCGAAGTTGCTCTTGAGCGTGATCGGCTCGCTCCATTCCCCCGGCGGCACCGGCGTGTTGCGGATGGCAGCCAGGAACTGGTCGCCGACGTTCTCGACCGCCAGCTTCTCCTTGAAGATGCCGTTGAAATTGACGTATTTCATCGGCTCGGAGGTGAGGTTCTTGATCCGGAAGACGACGGCCGGGACGAGGACGAGCTTGGGCTTCGGCCACGTCTTGTATTCCTTTTCCACCCATTTGGTGTCGAGGATCTCGATCTCCATGGCCGCTTTCACTTCCGCTTCCGTGATTTTCTTGCAGGCGGGGACGAAAAACAGGGACGAAGCGAGGATGGCCAAGCCGAGGATGCCCGCGAGAGGGCGACGGATTGCGCTCATAATGTTTCTCCTTGTGCGATATACATGATAGGCCGCCCGGACGCGGTTGGCAAGTGAAGGCTCGGGCGGATATAATCGAGCCTAGGCGAATGGTGAATCAACTCAAGCGGGTCGAAGGGCTGATCGGCTTCGCCGTTTTCGCCGCGTCGACGGGGCTCCTCATCGCCGGCCTCCCCTTGATGAAAAGGTGGTACTACTGTTTCGCCTGGTGGTCGCTCATCCTCGTCCTCGATGCCCTCGAAAGGGCCCGGTCGGGCCGGTCGTTCCTGTTCGACGCTCCGCGGGAATTCCTTTTCTCCGCGGCCGTTTCCGTTCCGGTCTGGCTCGTTTTCGAGCTGTTTAATCTCCGGCTTCGGAACTGGTCTTACCACGGCGTCCCGGCCGGCCTGGCCGAGCGTTGGATCGGCTATACCGCCGCCTTCGCCACGGTCATCCCCGCCCTGAAGCTCTTCGCCGGCCATTTTGAGCGCTGGTTCGGTCGCGCCCTCAAGCCTGCCCGGCCTCTTAAGCTCGGCCGGGCGGCCGGGGCGGTCCTGATCGGAATCGGAATTCTCATGCTCGCCCTGCCGCTCCTCTGGCCGCGCCTCCTCTTTCCGCTCGTCTGGATCGGCTTCGTCTTCGCCCTCGACCCGCTCAACCGCCTCCGCGGCCGCCCGTCCCTCCTCGGCGACCTCGAAAACGGGCGGCCGGCCCGCATCGCGGCCTGGGCCGCGGCCGGACTCGCGGCCGGAGTTTGCTGGGAGCTCTTCAATTTCTGGGCCGGATCGCATTGGGAATATCACCTCCCGTACCTCGACTTCGGCCGCATCTTCCAGATGCCGGTCTTCGGGTACGGCGGGTTCATTCCTTTCGCCCTGGAGATTTTCGCCCTCGACGCGACGTTGTCCGGTCTTTACGGCAGGGTCCGCCGCTCCCGGCCGGTGCGGATCGCCTTCTGGGCCGTCCTTCTCCTCTTCTGCCTGGCCGCTTATCATTTCATTGACATCACTTCGGTTGTCCAATAAAATCCGAAAACGCGTCGGCCGGAAGGGAAAAATGCCCGTCCGGCAAGGAGATCGACCATGGGACTCGTGAAGAGAGGCGGGAAGCCGTGGTTTTTCGAGGACCTCTACAAGGACATCACCTACGGCTTCGAGGTCTCGAAGATCATCGTTCCCGAGACGGATACCGGATTCCAGAAGCTCATGATCCTCGAGTCGGACCGGCTCGGCCGGGTCCTCATCCTCGACGGGATCGTCCAGCTGACCGAGGAGGACGAGGGCATCTATCATGAATGGATCGCCCATTGGCCGCTTTTCGCCCTGCCCAAGCCGGCGGAGCATGTTCTCATCATCGGCGGCGGCGACGGCGGCGTGGCCCGGGAGGTCCTCCGCCACAAGTCCCTGAAGAAGGTGACCATGGTCGAGATCGACAAGGCCGTGGTGGACCTCTGCCGCGAACACATGCCCTCGATCTCGGAGGGGATCTTCGACGATCCGCGCTTCGAGCTCATCGTCGGCGACGGGGCCGAGGTCATCCGCTCGCTCCCGGGACGCTGCGACGCGGTCATGATCGACTCGACCGACCCGATCGGCCCGGCCCAGAGCCTGTTCAACACGAGCTTCTACGAAAGCGTCTACGCCGCCCTCCGGGACGACGGGATCACCATCCACCAGACCGGCGCCCTCATCCTCCAGCCGTTCGAGGCTCCCGGGAGCTGGCGGCAGATCGAGCGGACGTTCGACGACGTCCGGGTTGTTCAGTTCTCCAACGTCAGCTACCATGGCGGCCCGTTCAGCCTGACCGCCGGCTCCAAGGGGAAGCGCGTCTTCGCCGACGCCGAGCGGAACGCCAAGCGGAACTTCAAGAAGGCCGGGTTCAAGACGAGCTGGTATTCGCCCGACATCTCCGCCCGCCCCTACCCCGAGTTCCAGAAGCGACTCGAGCAGGACAAGTACGGCGAGGAGATCATCCTCGACATCGAGCTGCCCGGCCGGAAGCGTCCCGCCCTCAAGCAGGTGGCGAAGTGGAGCCGCGAAACCTGCAAGGCCATCAACATGCTCGCCTACGGCGAGCCGATCGTCTCCGACCCGGGGCTCGGCGAGGGCGAGACGTTCATCCAGTACATCGAGACGAGCGCCATCAATTACCGCCGCTTCGAGGACAAGGCCTGCGCCAACGTCTTCACCTGCGCCGCCCTCCCCGTGGACGAGGCGACGGACTTCTCCCTGGATTTCTTCGACGCGCCGGCGGCCGTCTGCGTCCACCTTCCGCGCGGATCGTTCGCCGACATCAAGACCATCCGCAGGAATACGCGCATCTACAAGGCCGCCCTGCGGAAGAACGCCGACCGCGGCATCGAGATGCTCTCCCAGGTCCACCGGCCGCGGCTTGTTGATTGCCTCGAGGTCTTCCTCTCGGATTACAAGCTGCCCATGGAGCGGGGCCTGTCTTCGGCCTTCGAGCTCGTCATGGACATCTACGACTGCGATTATTCCCGGATCTCGAACTGCGACACCGTGGCCCAGTGGGCGGCGGTGGAGTTCCGCAAGGCGAGCGGCCTAGCCGTCCTCGGGACGCCGGAGGCGCCCGATTTCGGCCATGCCAAGAAGAAGACGGCCGGCCCCTCGGTGGCGGAGCTCCTCCGCGGCGGCTCGAACATCAGCCATTATTCGATGAACTGGCTGATGTTCGTCGTCAACATCGTGAGCCGGGAGCCGTTCTCCGTTCGCAAGGTCGTCGAGAACGCCCTGCGGTACTTCCGGGGCAAGCGGGCGGTCTGCTGGATCGTCCCCCGCGGGCTGAAGACGCAGAACATCGCCGAGATCGCCGACAACACCCTGATCTTCACGGTCGAAAACCGGGGCTGACGGCCGCCGTGCGGGGCGGGATCGTTACTCGACGATCCCGGAGGCCGGAACGAGCTTGACCCCATAGTCCGCGGCCAGGCTTAAATATCGGCTGAGCGCGTCCAGCGTCTCGCGGCGGGCGTGACAGATCCCCACGGCCCGGCCATGCGTTCGGGCGGCGCGGAAGAGCTCGACGAGCTTCCTCCGGATTCCTTGATCGCTCGGGTCGCCGTCGAGGAACACCCGTCTCACCGCAGCCGGCACACCCATCCGCCGGGCCGTGTCGTAAGCGATGCTGTCCCTCGTCGTCAGGCTGTCGATGAAATAAAGGCCCCGCTCCTTGAGGACGGCCAGGATCTCGGGCATGAGAACGGCGTCCTCGGTCGTCCGCGACCCTTCGTGGTTGTTGACCCCGCGGCAGCCGGGGACCTGGTCGAGGCAGGCGGCGACCCTCGCCCGCACCTCATTCGCGGACATTCCGCTCCCGATCCGGCCCGTCGAGTTCTCCCGCGGCACGAGCGCTTCGAGGGGAAGATGGAGCATGATCTCGACGCCGCAGCCGGCGGCCAGGCCGGCCGTTTCCCGCGTCTTGGAGGCATAAGGGAGGATGGCCGCCGTCACCGGATGTCCGAGTGCGCAAAGGGCCCGGGCGGCGTCCAGGTTGTTGCCGAAATCGTCCACGATCACGGCGGCCAGGGCCTGGGCGCGGCCGGGAGCCGCGGGCTCGGCTTTGGGCGGCCTGCCCGCAGGAGCGCCGGGCAATTCCGCGGCGGGGCGGGACGAGGGGCCGAGCCGGACGTCCCGGCCGGCGGGGCGATTGACCAATAAGAACGACAGGCCGACCAGGACGAGGAACAGGATGAAGAGGAGGGACGCGGCGAGCGTTTTCCTCATGGATCAGCGGCCGGGGGGAAGGGCGAGCGTTTTCTCCAGATAATCCTTGGTCGCGGTCTTCGTCAGATCGATCTTGACATCCGGGGAGACGCCTTTCCCCCAGATCTTCCCGCCCGAGGCCGTGACGTAAACGCCCGTGGTGAGAAGAAGCGCGTCCCCCGAATCGAGAGGGAACAGCTCCTGTTCGGAGGCCAGGCCAGGAGTTTCGATCCCGACGACCTTGGCCTGGCCCTGGTCCTTGAGCGCCGCGGCGACGATCTCGGCCGGTCCGAGGGTGGCTTGATTGGTCCATACAACGACGGGCACACCGCCGAGGGGGGCGGGATTCGGGCAAGCCAGGATGTCTTTGTCGCCCGACTTCTTCTCGAACCAGCCCGCCTTGTCTTTGGTCAGAAAGAAGTTCAGGAAGGACTGGACCACGGCCCGATCGCCCTCATAGCAATCCCGGAGGTCGATGACGAGCGGAGATTTTTGGCCCCGGACCTGGGGCACGACGGCGCGGGCCATCTCCGCGGCGAGAGGGGCATAGAAATGATGGACCTTGAGGACGCCCGCGGTGCCGGCTTGCGGCGCGTAAGTCAAAGCCTTGGGATAGACGTCCGCCCGCGTGACCGGGATCTCCTTCGTCGTCGTTTCCCGGATGACGCGGAGCTTGACCGGGGCGCCCGCGGTGTCCTTGAGGTCGATGTTGATCTCGGACAGGCTCCAGACGAGCGTCGAACGGTCGTCGAGGGCGCTCAGGTAATCGCCGATCTTGACCCCGGCCTTCTCGGCCGGCGATCCCGCGACGACGCCGATGACGAGCGGGAAGGCGTTCGCCCGCTTGTAGATGATTGCCCCGACGTCCTTGAGCGGGGCGGTGCGGGCGGCTCCGTATTTTGCCACGGCCGGCTTGTCGAGATAGCCCGACATCACGTCCAGGGCGTTGACCAGGCCTTCGAAGGCGCCGGCCATGCTCTTGTTCGGATCGGGGACCTCGAGATAGTCGGTCTTGATGTAGCGGATGACGGTGTTCAGGATGTCGATATCGCGACGGACCTGGGCGACGGCAGGGGCGGCGGCCGGGGCTCCGGACTTTGTCCGGGGGTCCGCTTCCGCCGTACTCAACCGCGTATTTAAATCGCGGGTGAGTGCCTCCGGCCTTACCAGGGGATCCTTTTCCGTCGTACTCGCCCATGCATTAAGATCATGGGCGAGTACGAGCGAGAAACCGACGGCGAAAAGAAGGGCGGCGGCCCAAAGGCCGGCCTTTCCGAAATGCCGATCGTGCGGTCTATTCATCGTGGGGTGTTCCTCGGAGCGAGCGCGGATTGTATCACCGCCGCGACAGCCATTGCAAGGGATCGATGGGCTTCGTCTTATAGCGGATCTCGAAGTAGAGCGAGACGCCGACCATCGAGCCGGTGTCGCCGGCCAGGCCGATCGTCTGCCCGGTCTTGACGTAATCCCCTTTCTGGACCACGAATTCGGCCAGGTGGCCGTAGAGCGAATAGTAGGTCTGGCCGTGATCCAGGATGAGAAGGTTGCCGTAGCCCTGGAAATGGTCGGCGAAGACGACTCTCCCCGCGTGAACGGCCCGGACGGCCGGGTCGCCCGCGCGCGGGGCGATCTCGATCCCGTTGTTCATGGTCACCGTGCCGAATGGGCCGTGCTGGAGCCCGAAGGGCTGGAGAACCCGGCCTCCGGCCGGCCAGGGCAGGCGGCCTTTTCCGTCGGTGATTGGGATGACCGGGAAATCCAGGGCCGGCGGCTGCTTTTCGAAGTCCTGGAGGAGCTTCTGGAGCTCCTGGGCCCGGATCGCCAGCTCCTCGAGCGTCTGGGAATAATCCCGCTTGCTCGTGCGGATCTGATCGACGAGAGCCCGGTTCTTCTTCTCTTCGGCTTCGAGCTCGGCCCGTTTGGCTCCGGCCCGGGCGAGGAGCGTCTGAGTGTCCCGTTGCTTGGTTTTCAGCGTTTCCGCGGTCCGGCCGAGCTCGGCCAGGTCGCGGCCGTAATCCGAGATCATCTTGTTCTGGAGCGAGGCCAGAAATTCGAGGTTCTTGCTTTCCGAGACGAAGGTTTGGAGGTCGGCGGCCAGGAGGAGGAAGCGGGCGGTCGGGAAACGGCCGTATTTGAAAAGCGTGACAAGAACCCGGGAGAGGGCTTCCTTCTCCCGGCCGAGGTTCGCTTCGAGGGCGGGGATGTCCCGGCCGATGGCGGCGAGGTCGCGGCGGTTCCGTTCCATGTCGATGGCCAGCGCGGCCTGCTCTTTCCGGATGAGGCTCTTGGAGAAGCCGATCCGGTCGAGCGAGGAGAGCATGGTCTTTTCTTTCTTATCTTCGGCGGCGATCTTCTTTTTGAGGGATTCAATATCCTCGCGGATCTGGGCCAGGCGCTTCTCGGCGTCCGCCGGCTCTTGTTGGGCGTTCGCGGCGCGAGCCTGATCGGGCGCGGGGGACAGCGCGGTCGACGGAGAGGCCGGATCCGAGGGGGAGGAGAGGAGAACCAGCAGGCCGAGCGGAGCCAGGGCGAAAGCGAGGCGCGGGGAGGACTTCATTTGCGGGCGATGTAGATCGCGCCTCCGGCCAGGCCGACGATGAGCCCGAAAGCGACCTCGATGAGCGAGAAGGACACGGCCGCCGCGGCGGCGATGCCGTAAAAGGCGAAGATCTCGATGTAGGAGGCCTCGCGCACGCCCCAGCCATTGACCGAGATCGGGATGACCTGGACGAGAAGGACGATCGGAATGACGATGAAGTAATCGAGGAGCGGGATCGTCAGGTGGAGGGCCTTCCCGATCAAGAAATAGTAGATGACGACATTGAGCTGGAGGAGGACGGCCCATACGGAGGCTGCGGCGAACGCGCGCGGGGCCTTGCGGTAAGCGAGGATCGTTGTCCGCAGCTCGATGATGGTCGCGCGGAGCTTGTGGAGGAAGCCGCGGGCGGGGAGCCGTTCGATCATCCGGCCAGCGGACGGCAGAAAGAAGAGGACGACGGCGAGGAGGCCGGCCGTTCCGAGGAGAAGGGCCGCCCAGATGACGGGGATCTGGCGGGCCATGTCCAGGCGAAAAAGGGACGCGGCCAGGGCGAAGAGGAAGAGGACGATGATCCCGGTCGCCCGGTCCACGAGGACGACGGCGGAGGAGCGGACGAGCGAGCGGCTGTATTTCGAGCCGTCCCAGATGCGGACGACGTCGCCGCCGAAGCGGGTGGGGAGGAAATTGTTGAAGAACATGCCGACGAGGTAGGACCGGACGAGGAAGCCTATGGGGATGTCGTCGCCCAGGGCGCGGGCGAGGATGCGCCAGCGGTACGCGGAGGCGAGGAGGCCGATGGCGTTGAGCGAGAAGGCAAGGGCGAGCCAGCCCCAGGAGACGCCGCTGAGCTCCCGGCCGATCGCGGCGAAGGAAATCTTTTTCGCCAGGAAGAAGATGATGAGGAGGGCGGCGCTCACGGCGAGCTTGAGCAGGAACGAGAGCGTCTTTTTCTTCGCCATGCGCCGGAAAATCATTTTATCATAAAAAAATCGCGCTCACGAAAAGAGATGGCGGCCCGGGTCGGGCGGCGCCCGGATCCCTTTGTCCTTGACCTCTTCACCCCGTTTGGATAGCATACATAACGGTCGCCTGTCCGGCGAAACGGGGGCGCGGAAGTTGCTTGACAATTCCTATCAAAATAGTATAATAGCAAATCACCAAAAATGTCTTTATTAATATTGGAGGATAAGAGATGAAAAAGTCCCTGGTCCTTTTGGCGGCGATCCTGCTCATCGCCTCGGTTTCCTCAGCAGCGGTTAAGATCCCGCCTTCGCAGCTGTTCCAGAAAGGCAAAATGTGGATCACTCCCCAGATCGGCCTTTATTCCTGGGGCGGATCGATTCCCTTCGGTGCCAGCTTTGAGACGGCCATCACCCCGAATATCGGTGTCGGCGGTACGGCCATGGCCATGTTCTGGAGCGAGTCCGAGTGGAGCTCCAGCCTGATCATGCTCTCGGCCGACGTCGCCTATCACTTCACCCAGCTCAAGGTCGACAACCTCGACTTGTACGCGGGCGGCGGCCTGGGCTACTCCATCTATTCCTACAGCTGGAAGAGCGGATTCTCCGGCGATTATGGCGGGACCGGATCAGGCGTTTATATCGCCACCCTCCTCGGCGCCCGCTATTACTTCACCCCGAAGATGGCCGCCAGCCTCCGCCTGGTCGGCTCCCTGACCGGCTGGTCCGGCTTCGGCGCCCAGCTCGGGCTTACGTTCAATCTGAAATAAGGAATCGTCCCGGCGCGGGATCGGCTTACAGGAGGCCGGTCCGCGGCCGGATCTAGAAGGAGGATCGCCCATGAAGAAATTTATCGCTGTTTTCGCCCTGCTCTTCGTCGCCTCGCTCTCCCTGAGCGCCGACGTCTACATCAAGACCAAGACCCATGCCGACGCCATGAACGTCATGGGCCAGTCCACCCCGGCCAGCGACAGCATCTCCGAGCAGTGGATCGGCGACGATCTGTTCGCCCAAGTCTCGTCCGACAAGTCCATGATCATCAACCTCAAAAAGAACATGGCCTGGATCATCAACCACAAGGCCAAAAACTACATCGAGACCCCCCTGCCGCTCGACATGTCCAAGCTTCTTCCGCCTGAGGCGGCTGCCTTCGCCGGCATGATGAAGATGACGGCGACCGTGACCGCGACGAATGAGACGAAGAAGGTCGGGCAGTGGAACTGCCAGGGTTACACCATGGCCATGTCGATCATGGGGATGAACGTCGCGACCAAAATCTGGGCTTCGACCGAGGTCGGCTTCGACGCGACGGCGTTCAACGCCAAGTTCCTGGGCAACATCATGAAGGGCCAGTTGATGCTCGACGATGCCTCGATCAAGGAGCTCGGCAAGATCAAGGGCTTCCAAATCATGACCGAAGCGGATATGTTCGGGGCCAAGACGACCACCGAGGTCGTCGAGATCACGAAGAAGACCGCCCCTGCGGATGTCTATGCCGTTCCGGCGGGCTACGCCAAGACGACCTCGCTGAGCATGGATGCGCTGAAGAAGTAATCCCGCTTCCCGATTTTATCCAATCCTCCGTTCCTCTTCAGAGGACGGGGGGATTTCTATTTACTCGTACTCCGCCCAGTGCTTGATGTGCAGGTCGGACAGTTTTTTCGTCGTCAGGGCCAGGGCGAAGAGCTCGGCGATCTGGAGATTCGTCAGGAGCGGAATGGAGAAATCCACCGCCGTCCGGCGCAGAGTATAGTCGCTGTCGAAGGCCGCTTTCCGCTCCGGATCGGGGATGGAGATGACGAAGTCGATCTTCCGCTCCGTGATGTAGTCGAGGATGTTGGGCTTCTTCTTCTCGTGGACCTTGTGGAGGCGGGTGGCCTCGATCCCGTGGCTCTTGAGGAGGGCGGCGGTCTGCTCGGTGGCGTAGATCGTCAGGCCGGCGTCGCGCAGCCGTGCCGCCGAAGGGATGAACTTAATCTTGTCGGCGCGGCTGCCGATGCTCAGGAGGATCGAGCGCTTCGGCAGGACGAACCCGGCGGAGAGGATGGACTTGAGGAACGCCTCCGCGACGTCCTCGCCGAGGCAGGCGACCTCGCCCGTTGAGGCCATCTCGACGCCGAGCGTCGGATCGGCCCCCTTCAGGCGGGAGAAGGAAAACTGGGGGGCCTTGACGCCCACGTAGGACAGGTCGAGCGTCGACTTCTTGTTCGAGACCTCCCGTCCCAGCATGGCCGCCACGGCGAGCTCGACGAAGTTGACTTTGGAGACCTTGCTGACGAAGGGGAACGAGCGCGAGGCCCGGAGGTTGCACTCAATGACCTTGATCTCGTTGTCCTTGGCCAGGAACTGGATGTTGAACGGGCCTGTGATGTTCAACGCGGCGGCGATCTTCCGCCCCGTCGCCTGGATCTTCCTCATCGTCTGGATGTAGGTCTTCTGGGGCGGGAGGACCATGGTCGCGTCGCCGGAATGGACGCCGGCGTTCTCGACGTGCTCGACCACGGCCGAGGCGATGATCTCCCCGCGGCAGGCCACGGCGTCGAGCTCGATCTCCTTGGCCCGCAGGATGAACTTGCTGATGACGACGGGGTACTCGGGCGAGACTCGGGAGGCTTTCTTCAGGTATTTGTCCAGGTCCCCTTCGTCCATGACCACGCTCATGGCCGCCCCGCTCAGGACGTAGGAGGGCCTGACGAGGACGGGGTACCCGGCTTCGCGGGCGAAGGCTTCGGCCTCGGGGACGCTCCGCAATTCCCGCCAGGCCGGCTGGTCGATGCCCAGGGTGTCGAGGAGCTTGGAGAACTTGTAGCGGTTCTCGGCCGTGTCGATGGATTCGGGCGTCGTGCCGAGAACGCGCATCCCGGCCTTGGCGCACTTCATGGCCAGGTTGTTGGGGATCTGGCCGCCCATGGAGAGGATGATCCCGCGCGGCTTCTCCCGCCGGTAGATGTCCAGGACGCGTTCGAAGCTCAGCTCCTCGAAATAGAGGCGGTCGCAGATGTCGTAGTCGGTCGAGACGGTCTCAGGATTGTAGTTGACCATGATCGTCTCGCAGCCGTGCTTCTTGAGGCTCAGCACGGCCGAGACGCAGCACCAGTCGAACTCGACCGAGGAGCCGATGCTGTAGGATCCCGAGCCGAGGACCATGACCTTGTTGCGGCCGGCCCCGAAGCGGACGTCGTCCTCGGTCCCGTGGTAGGTGAAGTAGAGGTAGTTGGTCCGGGCCGGGTACTCGGCGGCGAGCGTGTCGATCTGCTTCACGACGGGGACGATCCGGAGCCTCGTCCGCTTTTTCCGGACCTCGAGCTCGTCCGAGCGGGTCAGGATGGCGATCTGCTTGTCGGAGAATCCCTTCTTCTTCGCCTCGGAAAGGTGCGAAGCGGGGAGCGAGGCGAGGGTGTGCTTGCGGAGCTTGTCCTCGACCGCGACGATATTCTTGATCTTCGACAGGAACCAGCGGTCGATCTTGGTCAGGTCGTGGATGCGATCGATCGACGTCCCCTTCTTGAGGGCCTCGGCGATGCCGAAGAGGCGCTCGTCGGTCGGGTGTCGGAGCTCCTTCTCCAGGTTCTTGAAGGAATAGCTCTCGTTGCCGACGACGCCGTACATCCCGATCTGGAGCATCCGGGTCGCCTTCTGGATGGCCTCCTCGAACGAGCGGCCGATGGCCATGACCTCGCCGACCGATTTCATCTCCGAGCCGATCTTCTTCGAGACGCGGCGGAACTTCTTGAGGTCCCAGCGGGGGATCTTGACGACGAGGTAATCCAGGGCGGGCTCGAAGCAGGCCGTCGTCTTCTTGGTGATCGAATTGAGCAGGCCGGGGAGCGGGTAGCCCAGAACGAGCTTGGCCGCGACGAAGGCGAGCGGATAGCCCGTGGCCTTGGAGGCGAGGGCGGAGCTGCGGGAGAGGCGGGCGTTGACCTCGATGATCCGGTAGTCGCCGGTGTGCGGATGGAGGGCGAACTGGATGTTGCACTCGCCGACGATGCCGAGGTTGCGGACGGCCTTGATCGAGATCTCCCGGAGGCGGTGGTACTCGGCGTTGGTCAGGGTCTGCGACGGGGCGATGACGATGCTTTCGCCCGTATGGATGCCCATCGGGTCGAAGTTCTCCATGTTGCAGACCGTGATGCAGTTGTCGTCGATGTCCCGGACGACCTCGTACTCGACCTCTTTCCAGCCCTCGAGGTACTCCTCGATGAGGACCTGGGGAGCGTGGGCGAAGGCTTTTTTCAGCGCTTCGCGGAGGTCGGTCTCGTCGACCGAAAGCCCGCTGCCGCGGCCGCCGAGGGCGTAGGCGACCCGGGCCATGACGGGATAGCCGATCTCGCGGGCGATCCGGAGCCCTTCCTCGATCGTGGTCGCGGCGACGCCGCGCGGCGACTTGAGGCCGGCCTCGGCCAGGCGGGCGTTGAAGAGCTCGCGGTCCTCGGTGTTCTCGATGGCCGCGATGGAGGTCCCCAGAACGCGGACGCTGTGTTTGGACAGGACCCCGGCTTTGTCCAGGGCGACTCCGCAGTTGAGGGCGGTCTGGCCGCCGAAGGATAGGAGGATCCCGTCGGGTTTTTCCCGGGCGATGACCTTCTCGACGAAATCCGGGGTGACGGGCAGGAAATAGACCCGGTCGGCGAGGTATTCCGAGGTCTGGATCGTGGCGATGTTCGGGTTGATGAGGACGACTTCGATGCCCTCTTCCTTGAGGGCCTTGATGGCCTGGCTGCCGGAATAGTCGAATTCGCCCGCCTCGCCGATCTTGAGGGCGCCGCTGCCGAGGATGAGGATCTTTTTCGGCAAGCGCAATTTGGGGACATGTAGCGAATTCTCTTGAATTCGGTGACGTGTCCTCGAATTGCTTTCGCTCATTTGAGCCCCTGCAGGAATTGATCGAACAGATATTCCGTATCCGTCGGGCCGGGCGCAGCCTCAGGATGGAACTGGACGCTCATGAAGGGTCTGGAGGAGTGCCGGACGCCCTCGTTCGTTCCGTCGTTGGCGTTGGTGAACCAGGGATGCCAGCCTTTGGGCAGGCTGCGCGGATCGACGGCGAAGCCATGGTTCTGGCTGGTGATGTAGCAGCGGCGCGTCCCTTCTTCGAGACAGGGCTGGTTCTGGGAGCGGTGGCCGAACTTGAGCTTGTAGGTGTTTCCGCCCGCGGCGAGCGAGAGGAGCTGGTTGCCGAGGCAGATGCCGAAGATGGGGACCGATTCGTGCATCAGCCGGCGGAGCGCCCCGATCGTGGCCGCGCACTGCTTCGGATCGCCGGGGCCGTTCGAAACGACGATCCCGGCGGGCGCGTGGTCCATGATCCGCTCGAAGGGCGTTTCGGACGGGACGCGGACGACCCGGACGCCGCGGCGGATGAGCGATTGGAGGATGTTGAGCTTGGCCCCGCAATCGATGAGGACGACCGTCCGGGCCGCGCCGGCGTTGTAGATCTTGGTCCTCTTGGTCGTCACTTCCGCGACGAGGTGGCGCTTGTTCGGGTCGGGGATGAGCCGCGCCTCGCGCTTGAGAGAGGCGAGATCGGCCCGGGTGTAATAGGTTTCGAGGATGCCGAGCATGACCCCATGGACGCGAAGCTTTTTCGTCAGCGCCCGGGTATCAATGCCGGTGATGCCGGGAATGCCGCTCTCTTTGAGCCAGGAATCGACCGTTTTTTCCGACGTGAAGTGGGAAGGCTGGTCGCAGATCTCGCTCGTGATGTAGCCCCAGATCCGCGCCTTTTCGGACTCGAAGCTCTTGGAGCTGACGCCGTAGTTGCCGATGAGGGGGTAGGTCTGGCAGAGGATCTGGCCGTGGTAGGAAGGATCGGTGATGGACTCGGGGTAGCCGACCATGCCCGTATTGAAAACGACTTCCCCCGAGACCTTGGCGAAGGCGCCGAAGCCTTCACCCGGCCAGACGCTGCCGTCTTCGAGGACGAGAACCGCTTTCAAACAGGCAAAATCCTTTCACGTTCGGCCCATTATACAATTCGGTACCTGAATACTCAATCACCTAATTCGAGCTTGAGGGCGTGCGAGATAAGTGATTGAGTATTCAGGTACCGAATTCGTGATAGGATGGCGGAAGTGATCAAGATCACCCGGATCAACCCCATCCTCGAGATCCTCCGGACCTCGCCGGGAAGGGTCCATAAGATCATCCTCCAGAAGGAGGGCGAGCGCCGCCCGATCGGCGAGATCGTCGCGCTGGCGAAGGCCGGGCACGTCCCCTATCTCTTCGTTCCCCGCGCCGCGCTCGACAAGCTCGCCCCGCATCACCAGGGCGTCGTGGCGATGCTCGCCCCGCGCGAATTCGCTTCGCTCGACGACATCCTCGAAGGGGCAAAAATGCCCTTTCTCGTCCTGCTCGACGAGATCGAGGATCCCCAAAACCTCGGGGCGATCCTCCGCAGCGCGGAGTGCGCCGGCGCGGACGGGATCGTCCTTCCGGAGAGGCGTTCGGCCGGGCTGACCGACGCAGTCTATGAGGTCTCGGCCGGCGCCCTGGAGCATCTCAAGGTCGCCCGCGTCCCGAACCTGGCCCAGACCATGACCTCCCTCAAGGGGCGGGGGATCTGGATAATCGGAGCGGAGGGCGGCGGCGACGGCCACTTCTTCGAATTCGATTATCGGCAGCCTGTCGCGATCGTCCTTGGTTCCGAGGGAAAAGGCCTCCGCCCTCTCGTACGCGAACGATGCGACCGGATCCTGTCCATCCCCATGGCGGGAAAGATCAATTCTCTGAACGTGGCTTCGGCCGCGTCGGTTTTCTTCTTTGAGGTCCTCCGCCAGCGTCTCGGTGTCGCCGTCGCGCGTTAGTCTGTTAAAAGACGGGGCTCCCGGGGGGACTCCCTGATCGGGACACGGAAAATTGAGGGACAAAATTGAGGGACGAGGCACTCGTTCACCGCATTTTTCTCACTTAGAGGTGCGGGGCGCGAGGGGGGCTCCCTGAGCGGGCCAGCGCAGCGGAGCGGGCATGGTTCCTCGACCGGAGGGAGAGGAGAACGGAGCGAGCACAGGAGCGAATTTTCGCGCAGGAGGAAATTCGCGTCCCGATCAGGGAGTCCCCCGGGAGCCCCACTCCCCTCGCCGTTGAGAAAAATGAGTGCACCGAGTGCCTCGTCCCCCTATGGCTCGCCCATTTTTCTTGACTGGATCCGGCTCCGCCTATAGAATAAACCGAGCACAGGTGTCTTTATGGCTATGAATACGACCGACGATTACTACTCGCTCGAGAAACCCATCCTCCTGCTCAAGGAGCGGATTGACGCTGTCCTCCTGGCAGGAGAACCCGGTGCCGCGGACGAAGTCGCGGCGCTCCGGCGCGACATCCAGACGGAATGGGCCAAGATCCAGCCCGATCTGAGCCCGACCCAGATCGTCCAGATCGCCCGGCATCCGAAACGGCCCTACACTCTGGACTATATCAAAGCCTTGACCCAGGATTTCCTCGAGATCCACGGCGATCGCCGCTTCGCCGACGATCCGGCGATCGTGGCCGGCTTCGCTTTCTACAAGGGCTCGACCATCGCCGTCGTCGGCCACCAGAAGGGCCGGACGACCCGCGAACGGATCGAACGGAACTTCGGCCAGATGAACCCCGAGGGATATCGCAAGGCCCTCCGGGTCATGAAGCTGGCCGAGAAATTCGGCTTCCCGGTCGTGAGCCTGATCGATACGCCCGGCGCCTATCCCGGCATCGGGGCCGAAGAGCGCGGCCAGGCCGAAGCGATCGCCTACAACCTCAAGATTATGGCCTCCCTCCGGGTTCCCATCGCCTGCGTCATCATCGGTGAGGGCGGGAGCGGCGGAGCCCTGGGCGTCGGCGTCGGGGATTCGGTCGTCATGCTCGAGAACGCGTTTTATTCCGTCATCAGCCCCGAAGGCTGCGCCGCGATCCTCTGGAAAGACCAAAGTGCCGTTCGCCAGGCCGCCGAAAATATGAAGATCCGGGCCCGGGACCTGCTCGGCTTCGGCATCATCGACGCCATCATTCCCGAGCCGCCCGGCGGCGCGCACATCGATCCCGAGGCGGCCTTCCGGAACGTCGACCGCCATCTCGAAGAAACCCTGGCGACGCTGAAGGCCAAGAGTGTGGAGATCCTGCGCAACGAGCGGTACGAGAAATTCCGGCGCATGGGGGTCGTGACCGAATCGTGAGCACCGACGCGGCGTCCCGCAAGGGCCTCTCGGCCGTCAAGGGGACGCACGACATCCTCCCCGGCGAGGTCGAGCTCTGGCAGAGGGTCGAAGCCGACGTTCGGAGGCTTTGCGAGCTATACGGCTTCCGGGAGCTGAGGGCCCCCGTCATCGAGTCGACCGAGCTCTTCGTCAAGGGCACGGGGGCCACCTCCGACATTGTGACGAAGGAGATGTACACCTTCGTCGACAAGGGCGGCCGCTCCATCACCCTGAGGCCCGAGTACACGCCCTCGGTGGCGAGAGCCATCATCGAGCACCATCTTCACCTCCAAGGCGGGCCGATGCGCTACTATTACTTCGGCCCCATGTTCCGCTACGACAAGCCGCAGAAGGGCCGCTACCGGCAGTTCCACCAGATCGACGTCGAGATCTTCGGCGAGAAGGACCCCGCCGTCGACGCGGAGCTGGTCGAGATGGCCGACGCTCTGCTCTCCGGCCTGGGGGTCCGCGGGACCGAAACTCTGGTCAATTCGGTCGGTTGCCGGGCTTGCCGACCGGCCTACTCGAACGAGCTCCGGGCCCACGCGGCTGGTGTTCGGGAGCTTCTCTGCGGCGATTGCCAGCGCAAGATCGAGACGAACCCCCTGAGGGTCTTCGACTGCAAGGTCGATTCCTGCCGGGACCAGGTCGCCCGGTTCCCTAAGATCCGCGATTATCTTTGCCAGGCCTGCAAGGACGATTTCGAGCGCTTCGTCGGGTATCTGGACCGCTACAAGCTGAGCTACAAGGTCGACCCCGACCTCGTCCGAGGCTTGGATTATTATACGCGGGCCATCTTCGAAGTCGTCCACACCTCGCTCGGCGGCCAGCAGAATGCCCTCCTCGGCGGGGGGCGATACGACGATATGATGAGGGACTTCGGGGGCCCGGACATCACCGGGACCGGGTTCGCCATGGGGATGGAGCGGCTGATCTCGGTCGTCGACCTGCCGCCGATCCCTCGGCGCTTTCTTTATATCGCCTACAGGGGCGACGCCGGCAAGGGCAAGGCCGTCGAGCTGGCCCGCTTCTTCCGGCAGGCCGGGGTCGAGGCCATCGTCGAGTTCGCAGCCCGCGGCCTCCGCAACCAGTTCGCCCGGGCCAACAAGCTCGACGCAGCTTGGGTCCTGGTGGCCGGCGAGGAGGAGATCGCCAAGGGGATCTACCAGCTCAAGGACATGACGACCGGCGCCCAGACGCCGGGGACGCCGGAAGATCTGGTTAAGCTCGTCCGCCAATAATCCGGGGACAATTCCGATATCTTCAAATTCCGCGTCGCCGGCATGATTCGAATTGCCATTTAAACCATGAGGCTTTTCGCCGTCAGCGATATCCACGGAGCGACGGAGTCTATCGAAGCGGCCGCGCCGCTTCTTAGGGCGGCCGATTGGATCGTCATCGCGGGCGATATCACGCGCGACAAAACTCGCGCCGAAGCGGCGGATGTCATCGCCCGCTTCGAACGATCCTCGACTAAGATCCTCGCCGTTCACGGAAATTGGGACCGGCCGGAGGTGAAGGAGTACCTCGAGGAAAAAGGATACAGCCTCCACGGCACGGGACGAGTTTTGGACGGGATCGGATTCTTCGGCCTGGGCGGATCCTCGCCGACGCCCATGAATACGGCGACGGAATACACGGAGGAGGAGATCGGCGCCTGCTTGCGGTCGGGGTATGAAACAGTCCGCGGGGCGTCCCAGATCGTCCTGATCTCGCACGTTCCTCCCAGAGACGTCCTGGATCGCTCGGTCTTCGGGCTCAGGAGAGGCAGCCGCGCGCTGCGGGCCTTTCTCGCTGCGAATCCGGTCTCGCTGTGCCTTTGCGGCCATATCCACGAGGCGGCGGGGATCGAACGGTTCCAGGACACGCTCGTGGCCAACGCCGGAAGCTTCAAGAAGGGCCTCTACCTGTCTATCGAAGTCGGCGCGGACCTCGAGGTGACGAGAGGCAGGATCGGCGATTAGAATCGGGGGACAGAACAGGAGAGATCCCTCGATTCGTTCGGGATGACAATGATGCCCTGCCAGGAGAGTATCAAGTCCCCCGCATTATCCCGTATAATAGTCCGGCAAGGAGACCTCTCATGACGGACATGACGACCCCATTCAAGCGCACCCATTACGCCGGATCGCTCCGGGCGGCCGACGAAGGCCGCGAGGTCGTCCTCTGCGGATGGGTCCAGAAGGCCCGCGACATGGGCCACCTCGTCTTCGTCGACCTGCGCGACCGGGAAGGCATCGTCCAGGTCGTCTTCCGGGCCGAGAACGCCGCCCTCGTCGAGGAGGCCAAAAAGCTGCGCTCGGAATTCGTCATCGCGATCCGCGGGCTCGTCCGTCCCCGCGAAGTCCCCGCCTCTCACGCCGACCTTCCCACGCGCGAGATCGAGGTCGAGGCCTCCGGGCTGAAGGTCTTCGCCACATCCAAGGTTCCTCCGTTCGCCGTCTCCGATCCGCCCCAGGCGAGCGAGGAGCTGCGCTTCAAGCACCGCTATCTCGACCTGCGCCGGCCGCACATGCAGCGAAACTTCCGCCTCCGCCACGAGGCCGCCCTGGCCGTCCGGAACTTTCTGGCCTCGAATGGCTTCCTCGAGATCGAAACACCCATCCTGGCCAACCCGACCCCCGAAGGCGCCCGCGACTACCTCGTCCCCAGCCGGATCTACAAGGGCCGCTTCTACGCCCTGCCCCAGTCGCCCCAGCAGTTCAAGCAGACCCTCATGATCTCCGGATTCGACCGCTACTTCCAGATTGTCCGCTGCTTCCGCGACGAGGACCAGCGGGCCGACCGGCAGCCCGAGTTCACCCAGATCGACATCGAGACGAGCTTCTTCGACCGCGAGGAATTCTTCGGCCTTAACGAAGGGCTGATGGACGCGGTCTTCGCCGTCACCGGCCGGAAGCTCGACCGGCCCTTCCCGCGCCTCTCCTACGCGGAGGCCATGGAGAAGTACGGCTCGGACAAGCCCGACCTCCGCGTCCCGTTCGAAATGCGCGACCTGACCGCCCTGGGGAAGGAGCTCTCCTCCGACCTCCTCAGGAACGCCCTGGCCGCGGGCGGCGAGCTCAAGGCGCTCCTCATCCCCGGAGGCGGAAACCTGTCCCGCGGCCAGCTCGACAAGCTCGGCGAGAAGGCCAAGTCGCTCGGGGCCAAGGGCCTCATCTGGATGAAGCGTGACGCCGGGGGCTTCAAATCCGCCCTCAAGCTGCCGGAAACCGAATCCGAGAAGCTGTGGGCCGCCCTCGGCGGCCGCGACGGCGATCTCGGCCTGGCCATCGCCGACGCCAAAGCGACGGCGCTCAAGGCCCTCGGAGAGATCCGCAGGACCTGGCCGGTCGATGAGACGCTCAAGTCCGGCGTCCTCAAGTTCGTCTGGGTCACGGACTTCCCCCTCTTCGAATGGAGCGGCGAGGAGCGGCGCCTCGTTTCGATGCACCACCCCTTCACCTCGCCCGTCGAGGAAGACATCCCCTTCCTCGAATCCGACCCGGCCCGCGTCCGGGCCAAGGCCTACGACCTCGTCCTCAACGGCGTCGAGGTCGGCGGCGGATCGGTCCGGATCCACAACATGGACCTCCAGCGCCGCATTTTCAAATCGCTCGGTTTGAGCGACGCCGAAACCGAGACCAAATTCGGCTATTTCCTCGAGGCCTTGAGCTACGGCGCGCCCCCCCACGGCGGCATCGCCCACGGTTTCGACCGTCTGGTCATGCTCCTGGCCGGCGAGGAGTCGATCCGCGAGGTCATCGCCTTTCCCAAGACGACGTCCGCCCTCGACCTGATGACGGGATCGCCGTCCGAGGTCAACGAGCGCCAGCTCGCCGATCTCGGCCTGAAGCTGCGCTGACGCGAGGTGCGGATCGGTCCGATGCGCAGTTCCCGGACAACGGGCCCGATCCTCATTCTCAACGCGGCCGCCCTGCTCGCCTCTTCCGCGCTCGCGGTTCCTCCGCTCCGACCGTGGGAACGAAAAATCCTCACGGCCGTGCCCGCGCGCGAAACGATCAAGATCGACGGCGATCTCTCCGAAGCGGCCTGGTCCGGTCCCGGCTGGAGCGGGTTCACTCAGGCCGACCCTCTCGACGGCCGGCCCGCGACCGAGGAGACGACGGTCTGGATCGCCTACGACCGTAATAACATCTACCTCGCCGCGAGGTGCGCCGACGGCGATCCCGCCGGGATCGTCAGCCGCCTCGGCCGCCGCGACGAAATCGTGGAATCGGATTGGTTCTATTTCGGGATCGATCCGTATCTCGACCGGAGGAGCGGCTATTTTTTCGCCGTCAATCCGGCCGGCTCGATCCTCGACGGCACGTTCTTCAACGACGAGTCGACGGATCCGACCTGGGACGGGATCTGGGAAAGCGCGGCGAAGACGGACGCGCGAGGCTGGACGGTGGAGATGCGCATCCCCTTCGACCAGCTCCGCTTCAAACGCCGCGCCGCGTACACGTGGGGAGTCAATTTCCAGCGCGACATCAAGCGCAAAGCCGAGGCGGACTTCTTCTCCTGGCGGCCGAAGGAGGAGAGCGGCCTCGTCTCCCGTTTTGCCGATCTCGAGGGCGTCCGGGACATCGACCCCGGCAACCGGCTCGAGCTGTCCCCTTACATTTCAGGCAAGGGACTTTTCAGCCCGGCCCGGCCGGGGGACCCCTTCCGGACGGGGCACGATTACTCGGGGAACGCGGGATTCGACTTCAAAGCCGGGCTGCGGAGCGACCTGACCCTCGACCTGAGCGTCAACCCCGACTTCGGCCAGGTCGAGGTCGATCCGGCGATCATCAACATCAGCGACCAGGAAACCTATTATCAGGAGAAGCGGCCGTTTTTCATCGAGGGGGCGAGCCTGTTCAATTTCGGCCGCGGCGGACCGAACACGGCCATATCGGCCGGTTGGACCGATCCGGGATTTTTCTACTCCCGCCGCATTGGGCGCCAACCCCAGGGGAGCCCCGGCGGTTTGGCCGGAAGCGACGTTCCCGAATGGACCACGATCCTCGGCGCCGCCAAGGTCACGGGAAAGACCGGGCCGAACTTCAGCCTCGGGTTCGTCAGCGCGGTCACGGCGAAGGAATCGGCCGAGATCATGCTCTCGGGGGTCCCCGGGACGAGGTTCGTCCCGGTCGAGCCGCTCACTTACTATGGTGTCGCCCGGGGGTTGCGCGAATTCGGCGAAGGCCGGAGCGGCCTGGGCTTCATCGCAACGGCTGTCCTCCGGGACCTCCCGCCCGGGTCGTCACTCGAGTCGCAGCTCTCGGGAGAAGCATATGCGATCGGGGCCGACGGCTGGACGTTCCTCGACAGGGCCAGGGTCTGGTCTCTTTCGGGCTGGGCCGGGGGAACGCTCGTCCGCGGGAGCGAAGCGGCCATGACCCGCCTCCAACGCTCCTCCCTCCATTACTTCCAGCGGCCCGACATCGATTACGTGCATGTCGATCCGAACGTGACGTCCCTTTCCGGATGGGCCGGCCGCGTCTTCCTTAATAAGCAGCAGGGGAGCTTTGTTTTCAATTCGGGCCTGGCAGCCATGTCGCCGGGATTCGAGGCGAATGACCTCGGATACCACACCCGGGGGGACGTCATCAACGGCCATATCCAGGCCGGCTACCAGACGTTCCATCCGGGCCGCGTCTTCCGGCGCTGGGAAACCACGTTGACATATTATCAGAATCGCGATTTCGGCGGACACAGGATCGGGGAATACTGGGTTTTCGACGGCGTGGCGCAGCTCCTGAACTACTGGACGATCGATCTGGGCATGGACTACGAGCCGCCCAAGACGAGCCATTACCTGACCCGCGGCGGACCGATGGCCTATTATCCCTCGGGAGCGTCGATCTGGGGCGGCCTTGCGAGCGACAGCCGAAAAACCCTCGTCTTCCGCCTCAGCACCTATTATCGCAACCATGACGTCGGATCGTACAACTGGTCCGTCGCGGGCGGAGTGTCCTGGAAACCCAGCCCCAACTTCAGCCTGTCCGTTTCGCCGAGCTTCGTGTGGCGCTACTCCATGGGCCAGTGGGTCAGGAGTGTTGTCGATCCCCTCAAAACGGCGACCTACGGCGTCCGCTATGTCCAGTCCGACATCATCCAGAAAACGCTCCCCGTAGAGGTCCGCCTGAGCTGGACGTTCACCCCGCGTCTGAGCTTCCAGGCTTATCTCCAGCCGTACATCGGAACTGGCGATTACCGCAAGTTCAAGGAGCTTCGCGCCTCCAACACCTTCGATTTCGATGTCTACGGTGAATTCGGCGGCTCGACCATCTCCTTTGCCGATGGCTTTTATGCGGTCGATCCCGACGGCCCGGCGGGGCCGGCCGCGGCGTTCTGGTTCCGCGATCCGGATTTCAACCTCAAGTCGCTTCGGGGGACGATCGTCCTCCGTTGGGAATACCGGCCCGGCTCGATGCTCTATTTCGTCTGGACGCAGAAGCGGTCGGACGAGAGCCATCCGGGGGATTTCGATTTCGATCGCGATTGGGCGGCCCTGTGGAACGCCAGGGGCGACAACATCTTCCTGATGAAATTCACCTACCGCTTCGAATTCTGATTTCGAATTTCGGTGACAGTCATCTGAATACACTCAATTGATCGCGCGGGGCCAAGGAATTAAGTGTATTCAGATGACTGTCACCTTAAATAAATTGGTATGGCGAGGGGGCCGCCCTGAGGCTCACTTTGTTATGTGAGCCGGGGGCGGCCCCCGAGCCTCACGCGGCGCGTTTCGGTGATGAGGGCGCCGGCGATGGCGAGGGCTCCGAACATGAGCAGATAAATGACCGACCAGCGCGCGCCGGCCAGCACGGGGGAGAGGGTAAGTCCGGCCATGGCCGAGGGGAGCACGAACGGCAGCGCCCCGCCGTAGAGCGCTCCGCCGAGGGCCCCGGCGAACATCGCCAGTCCTACCCGCTTTCCCATCGGCAGGCTCCCCGCCCAGCCCGCCGTGGCGATCCCGGCGGCGATCGGGACGAGGAAGCCGATCCACCAGAAGCGGCTGAACGCCGGGCCCCGCGCCGTCAGGGCGTCCCACCCCGCTCCGGCCATCCAGATCGATCCCGCGGCCGCGATCCCCGCCAGGGCGGCGTGCCAGCGCCGGGCCGGGCGGCTCTTCCGCAATTCCGCCCGCTGCCGGATCCTCCGCCTCAAGGTCAGGGGGAAGTTGTAAAAAGCGTCGAACATGAAATGCTCGAGCCAGGCGCCCCGCTCGCCGAAGATCGGGACGACGTGGACGGCGCCGGTCGCCCAATGGCCGGCCATGAACCGGGCCAAGTCGGGATACCGGTAGGCCATCTGGATGGGGAAGGCGAGATAGCCGAGCATCTTCAGGAAGCTGACGCCGAAGGCGATGTTGTAGTCGCGGAAGTTCCGCTCTTTGATCATCAGCCCGATGACATAAAAGCCGCGGACGAGCGAGCCGGGAGAGATCGGCAGGAGGTTCAATCCCCCGACGATGACTCCGGCGCGGAGCGTTGCCTGCTGCCAGGACAGGTCCGGATGGCCCAGGACGTAGGCCACGGCGAACGTGAAAAAGACAGTCTCGGAGACGAACAGCGTGGCCACGTGAACGGCCAGGCTTTTCAGGTATTTCTGGATGAACGGCTCGCGGAGCTGGGCGATGATCCGGGCGCCTTCCTCGCGGGTAAGCATGCCATTGCCTTCGCCCGTCGCGATCATGTCCTTGAGCCATTTCTCCCGTTCCTCGGGCCGGAAATACAGCCGGACCGGCTGGACGAACATGACCCGCAGCCGTTCTTTGAAAAATTCCTTGTCCGTCAGAAACCGGTGGAAGCCCGGTGGGAGGACGGCCAGGGGAAGGTGGAGATAATAGCGTCCCGGCGACCGGCCGATCTTGAGCGCCCGCTCTTCGGAAACGCGACCCCCGCGGACCCATCGGACCAGGGCCTCGGCGATGCGCGCCCGTCCGGCCCGGAGGAAATAGCGCGGGCTCGTCGCCATCGCCGCGATGTGACGCCGGAGGTCGGCCCGGCCCGCCAGACGCCGGAGGGGCCCGGCGGCGGCGAGGCCGAGGGCGGCCAGGGCGAATCCCCATCTCCCGGCGATGATCGCTGCGGCCAGGGCGAACGGAACGAGAGCCGGCAGGGCGCCGAGAGCGAGGAAAAGGAACGAGCGCAAGCCGCTTCGGTCGAGCTTGGCGGCGGCCTTCGCGTCGGTCATGTTCCGGACTCGCCAGCTCTCCCGGAAGCCGCTCATGATCGACCGGTGGAGCCTGCGGCCGAAGAGCTTAACGTGATGAAAAGTGATATCGATCAGCGAATCACGATAAGCGGCCTCTTCTTTTCCGAGCTCGTCGAGGGCCGGACGCAAGTCGGCGAATTCGGCGGGGCGGGCGCTCACGTAGGCCTCGAGCTTGTTCAAATCGCCCTTGTCGAACTGGACGAGGCGGCCGCGGCCGATCCCGTGGGCGATGAGCTTGAAATCGACCGGGCACTGGGGGTTGACGGGCGTGAGGGCCATCCCGGCCCGGAAATCCACGGCGACGAGGCCCGCCTTCGGGTCCGGATCGCCGGCGGTCCTCTTCAGGGCGTTCGGCTGGCTCTTGAGCGACCACCATTCATACTGCCGGGCGAGCTCGACCGCGCCCAGGTCATGGAGAAGCCGGACGAGGCGGGCCATGAACTCGCGCTTCGTCCGATACTCCGGGGATCCGATGCCGTCGTCGGGCGTGCCGGGTTTCCAGGCCGCGCGCGCGTCGAGGTCGTCATCCACCTCGAACCGCCAGAGCCTGCCCTCGACCCATTCGCTGAGCTCTCCATAGCTCCCCAGGCGCGGATCTTGGAATCTCCCGATAATGTCCACGACCGCGCTCTCCGAACCGAGCTCGGAGCGCGACGCTCTCCGGATGAATTTCTGCCAGAGGGCCTGGGACCGGCCGGCAGAGGCGTTTGTTTGCAGGGAGAACGGGCCCTGGAAGCCGAGGAAATAGAACAAGTTGCGGACGCGCCGGCCGAATCCCGAGGCCGGAACGAGGATCTTCATGGCCCGGACCGAGCCCGCGGCGAGGCCGGCGATTTCGCCTTCGACGGGGCGGTTTTCCAGGATCCGGACTTTATAGACTTGTCCGGCGTACCCGCCTCCGACGAACCGTTCGATCTCGAGCTTGACCCGCGCCCGCGCGTCCGGCCAGACGCCGCGGACCTCGTATTCGAGGACGGCCCCGGACTCGTAACGATGGAGCCGGAACGGCCGCAGGACGTTCTGGGCGTCGAAGAGGCGCTCGAGCTCGCGGATCGTCTTCGGATCATAGGTCATGGGCATGATGTTCAGCCGAGCCGGGACTTCGGCCGGCAGAATTGTATTCGAACGGGAGGAAGAGGGTCAAACCTCCGCGCGGTCATCGGGATTCGACCTCGGCGACGACGGCGTTCAGGATCCGCCGCGAGCCCTGGTCCTGGACGAAATAAACGATCCGGAGCTCCTCGCGCCCGACCTTCGTTCGGCGCGCCGCGAACAGAAAGCCCGGCTCACGCGCGCCGGTCCGCTCGAATTCGGTCAGGAAGGCATCGGTCGTCCGCTCGACGGCGGCCAGGTCGAAGACGACGGACTTGACCAGGGAGGGATCGACCCGGACGAGGTCGCGGACGATGAACCGGTGAACGATCGTTCCGCTCGATCCTTTCAACCGCTCCCGGTCCTGGACGAGGACGACGTAATGCTCGGCCCCGGGACGTTTGCGGTTTGCGGAAATCCCAACCTCGATCCGATCGCCGTTCCGGGTCGCCCGGGCTTTGAGCCTGAGGTCGGGCTCCTCCCGGAGCCAGCCGTCGATCTCGGCCTTGTATTGCCTGAAGCGCGCTTCGGCCATGGCCCGCGTCCCGCCGCCGAAGATCCGTATTCCGCCGTCGATAACGGCCGTCGGTGTCGTCGTGACGCGGTATTGTTCCCGCCGTGTCTGGGAGGCCGGGTTCATCAGCGGATCGGGGCGCGGGAGGGGGACGTGATATTCGAGGAGGACGAGATACCGGTCCGGATAGGCCTCGCCCAGGCCGGTCGCGGCCAGGTCGGCGGCCAGACAGAGCGGGTTTTCGGAATTGGTGAAAAGCTCGACCAGGACGGTTTTCCCCCGCCAGCGTTTCGGGGGCGTGAACGGTTCCGGCCGGAAGGGCAGGGCGCTTCGCAGCCGATCGAGCCGGGATTCAAATCCTTCGTCATCGCCATGGATCGTCACATAGGCCGATCTCGCTTTTCCGGCCGCACCAGGCCGATTTTCGATCGCGGCGCTCATATAAAATCCATAAGCGTCGCGGAGGCGGCCGAGGGCGGCGCAGGCGTCGCCGGAAGCGTTGAAATATTCCGGCCCGGCCTCGCCGCCGGCTGCCCGGTACTCGTCGAGCGCCGCGGCGGCTTGCGCCCCGTCACCGGCATTGGCCCGCGCCCGGGCGACGAGGATCGAAAAATCCCGGAGGACGCGGGCGGCGAACTGCCGCCGGTCCACGGGATCGGGCATCGTTGCGAACGTCTCGGGCTCGGCAGCGGCACGCTCGGCCCGGGCGCGATAATCCAGGATCGCGGCGAGGACGCGGTCCGGCTCGAAACCGGGGAAGCGGGGATGGTCGAGGATGCGCGCAGCGGCCTGAAGGAAGCTCGTCATCCGGGCCGTCCCGCGGCCCTGGCCGATTCCGGATTTTTGGAGGGCCAGGACGGCCTCCAAGGTCGCGGCCAGGTCGATCCGGGTTTCGAGAATGTCGCTTTCGAGGCGCGCCGCTTGCGCCGTCCCGGGGTAGGCCGTCTTGATCCGAAGAAGCTCCTTGAGGCGGGCGGCCGGATCGGCGATCCGTTCGGCCTTCAGGATCTCGGGAGTCTCGGGGGAGCCGGCGCGGCCGGGCGCCTGATTCTGTCCGGACGAGCGGAGCCCTCCGGCGAGGAGGATCGTCACGGCGAAACAGACGGCCCGGCGAGGGATCACTTGACGTCCGTGGAGATCGAGTTCAGGACCTTCCGGGTTTCCTTGTCCTGGAGGAACATCGCGACCTTGAGGCCCTGGCGGGCGATGGCGTTGTGCCGGACGCTCCATTTGAAGTTCGGGACCCGCGTGGTGCTCTTCTCGAACTCGGTCAGATAGGCGTCGGTCGCCTTCTCCGACGCGGCCAGATCGAAGGTCGTCGTTTTCGTCACGGCCGGATCGATCACGGCCAGGTCGCGGACCACGAGCTTGTGGACCGCGAGGCCGTTCGAGCCCTTATAAGCTTGCTCTCCCTGGATGAGGACGACGTCGACCTCGGCCCCGGCGATGGGCTTGTCGATCTCGAAGTCGACCTTGACGATCCCTCCGGTGAGGGCGGCCCGGAGCTTGAGGGCCGCGCCGGGAGCATCGGCAAGGCGCGAGAGGACCTGCTCCCGGTATTGCTTGAATTTGTCTTCAGCCATGCTTCGGTTCCCGCCCCCGATCATTTTCTCGGTGCCGTCGAACACCACAGTCGGGGTGCTGTTGACTCCATAGACATCCTGGCGCTTTTTGGTCGCGGGGTTCATCATTGGGTCGGGCCGCGGGATGGGCAGATGGTATTCCAGAACGGTCAGGTATCGGGCCGGGATGGATTCGATCAGGCCGTCGAAGCCAAGGTCGGCCCCGACGCAGGGCGGGCACTCCGAGCCCGTGAAGAGCTCGGCCAGGACGGCCTTGCCCTTCCAGCCGGCCGGAGGTGCAAACGACGCGGGGTGATATGGAAGGGCTTTGATTCGCGCTTCGAGAGCGGCCTCGAACCCCTCGGACTTGCCGCTGATCTTGGTGTAGAGCGCCTTGGCCCGGGCGGGCGAGTCCTCATAGTTGTCCATGGCCGCGCCGAGATACGACTCGTAGGCCTCCTTCGTCCGGCCCGCCGCTTCCTGGGCTTCGGCCAGGGCGTAGAGATATTGGGCGTCGGCCTGACCGCCTTTCTTTCTGTAATCGTCGAGGGCGGCGAGGGCTTTGGCCGGATCGCCGGCGTTGAGCTGGGCCTTGGATAAAGCCAGGCCGAATCCGGCGACGTAATACGTCTTCATGGGCGCCTGCTGCTCGGCGGGCACGTCTTTGAGGTTCTCCGGATCCGCGGCCGCTTTTTCCAGGGCGGTCCCGTATTGATCAAGGACGGTCCGGACGCGGGCGGGATCGAAACTCTTGAGCTTGGGGTGCTCGAGGATGGCGAACCCGGCGGCATAGATCACGGCCAGCTTGCGCGGGCCCGTGGCGGCGGCGATCTCCTTTTTCTGGAGATCGAGGACCGCGTCGAGGGTCGGGGCGAGCTCGACTTTCGCGTTCGAGATGAAGGAATCGATCGTGGGCATCATCGGAGCGCCCGGATAGGCGGCCTTGATGCGCTCGAACTCCTTGAGCCGGGCGGCCGCGTCCTGGATGCGGCTCGCGGCCACGACCTCGTTGTACTCGGGCGGCTGTTGGCGCTGGGCCGTCTGCCCGAGCCCGAAGATTAGGGCCAGGGCCGCGACGAGGATCGAGGCTCCGAGTCGGGGAAACATCCGGGATGTCGATGTCATATCTTCCTCCAAAAGAGATCGATTATAGCGGAAATCGTTGGGTGACGCACGGTCATCTCGAGTGGATGAGCAAATCGGGTGGATATTTCCTACAATATTATAAGGTAAGATAAAAAATTATTGACATACCTATATTAGATAGTTATACTTTAGTGAAGGAGGAGGAAATGTCCGCTACGACTGTCGTAACCACTAAAGGGCAGATCGTCATCCCGTCGCGAATTCGAAAAAAATACAAAATCAAAAAGGGGACTCGCTTGTTCATCGAGGAAAAGCGAGAGGAATTTGTCCTGAAGCCAATCAACGAGGACTACTTTGAAAGACTGGCCGGAACGCTCCCGACGAAAGGAAAACTGACGAAAGCCCTTCTCGCCGATCGGCGTGAAGATAAAAAGAAGGAGAGGTGATGAATCTCGTCCTCGATGCTCACGCCCTCATGGCCTATCTCGAAAAAGAGCCGGGCTATGAGAAGGTCCGTGATGCTTTCGTGGAAGCGTCCGAAAAAGGGGCTTTCCTATTGATGTCTGTAGTGAACTACGGCGAGGTCTATTACTCGGTTTTAAGGGAATGCGGCCCGCATGTCACTGAGGAGGTCGAAAAAACGATCCGGGCGCTTCCGATCAAGCTCGTTGATGCGGATCTGAGCTTGGCAAGGGAGGCTGGGCGGCTCAAGGCAAAATATAAGATTTCCTATGCCGATTGTTTCGCCGCCGCCCAGGCGAAATCCCTGAAGGCCAAACTGATTACCGGAGATCCTGAGCTCGCCGCTGTCGAGGGCGAGATCGAAATCCTTTGGCTATAAAAGAGCGTCACCAAGAAAATAATGCAGTAGGTTGATGAGTCATTCGTAATGCGAATCTTCACTTTAAGGCATAGCTTTATTAACCGGTGACATAGAGTTGATTAAGCTAGTTTATAGCCGATATTTGAATGATGAGGAAAAAACGATATTAAAAACGAGCGAAAATATACTTAAATCCGCGCTTACTCATTTCCCATATCCCGGCTATCCGTAGCGGCCGGTGATGTAATCCTCAGTCCGCATGTCCTGCGGCCGGGTGAAAATGTCCGGCGTCCGGCCGAACTCGACCAGCTCCCCGAGGAGCATGAATCCCGTTTCCTCGGATACGCGGGCGGCCTGCTGCATGTTGTGCGTGACGATGACGATCGTATAGTCCCGGCGGAGGACGCTCATGAGCTCCTCGATCCGGAGCGTCGAGACCGGGTCAAGGGCGGAGCAGGGCTCATCCATGAGCAGGACCTCCGATCTCACGGCGACGAGCCGGGCGATGCACAGCCGCTGCTTCTGCTCGAGCGACAGCCCCAGGGCGCTCCGGTCGAGCTTGTCTTTGAGCTCCTCCCAGAGGTGGACGGCCCGGAGGCTGCCTTCGACGATCCCGTCGAGGTCGCTTTTCTTCGCGGCGTGATGGACCTTGGGTCCGAAGGCGATGTTCTCGAAGATGCTCAGGGGGAACGGATTCGGCCGTTGGAAGACCATGCCGACCTTCTTGCGCAGTTCGGTCAGACCTCCGCTCTCCCGATAGATGTCCGTTCCATCGACCCGGACCGCGCCCTCGATCCGGACATCCTCGACGAGGTCGTTCATCCGGTTCAAGCAGCGCAGGAGCGTCGATTTTCCGCATCCGGACGAGCCGATGAGGGCGGTGATCGAGCGTTCCCTGACGGACATCGTCACGTCGCGGAGCGCTTGGAATTCCCCATACCAGAGGTTGAGCTTTTCGACCTCGATCTTCGCGTCCGGGGAGTTCATCCGAACCGCCCGACGATGTAATCCTCCGTCCGCTTGTCCGCGGGGGAGGTGAAGATCAGGCCGGTCTGCCCGACCTCGACCATCTCGCCCATCAGGAAAAACGCGGTCCGCGTTCCCACCCGGGCGGCCTGCTTCGTGTTGTTCGTAACCAGGACGATCGTATGGCGCTTCCGCAGCTCCAGCATCGAATCCTCGACCTTGGCCGTCGAGATCGGGTCGAGGCCCGAGCAAGGCTCGTCGAAAAGGATGACGTCCGGCTCCAGGGCGAGCGTCCGGGCGATGCATAGGCGCTGCTGCTGGCCTCCCGAGAGCTTCTGGCCCGAGGACTTGAGGCGGTCCTTCACCTCGTCCCAGAGAAAGGCGGCCTTGAGACTGTCCTCGACGATCCGGTCGAGAGTGTCCTTCCCGCGCACGCCCGCGAGGCGAGGCCCGTAGGTGACATTGTCGTAAACGCTGATGGGGAGCGGGATGGGCAGGGCGAAGATCATCCCGATCCGTTTGCGCAACTCCTCGATCCCGATCTCCCGGTCGATGTCGCGGCCGTCGAGGAGGATCCTCCCCGTTTTCGAGATGCCCGGATCGAGATCGTTGAGCCGGTTGAGCGAGCGGAGGAAGGTGGTCTTGCCCGAATTGGACGGGCCGATGATGCTCAGGAGCTCGTTCGGGACGATGTCCAGGTTCAGGCCGCGCAGGACGGATTCTCCGCCCCACCGGATGTTCAGGTCCCGGATCGAGATCCCCCCGGCGCTCATTTCCGGTGCCTCATTTTCGACCGCAGGATGACGGCGGCGACGTTCACGATGAGGACGAGCCCGACGAGGACGAGGGCCGTGCCGTAGCGATAGCCCTCGGGGACGTTCGGAATCTGGGTCGTGGTGATGTAGAGGTGATAGGGCAGGGCCATGACCTGGTCGCCGAGCGAGTGCGGCAACCGGGGCAGGTAGAAGGCCGCGACCGTGAACAGGATCGGGGCGGTCTCTCCGGCGACGCGGCCGACGCTCAGGATCGCGCCCGTCAGGATGCCGGGGGTGGCGAAGGGGAGGACGGCATGGCGGACGGTCTGCCAGCGCGACGCGCCGAGCGAGAAGCTGACCTCCCGGTAGGACTGCGGCACCGCCCGCAGCGCTTCGCGGGTCGTGGTGATGATGACGGGCAGGGTCATGATGCCCAGGGTGAGGGCACCGGCGGTGATGGAAACCCCGAACTTGAGGAAGATGACGAACAGGCTGAACCCGAAGAGCCCAAACACCACCGAGGACACCCCGGCCAGGTTGATGATGGCCAGGTTGATGATCCTCGTCAGGAGGTTCTCCCGGGCGTATTCGTGGAGATAAACGGCCGCCATGACTCCGATCGGGAGGGCGAAGGCGATCGAGGTCACGACGAGGATGAAGGTCCCGACGATCGCCGGGAAGATGCCTCCGGCCTTCATGCCGTCGCGCGGCATGGTGAACAGGAATTCCCAGGACAGGGCGCCGAAGCCACGGGCGATGATCAGCCCGACGATGAGGATGACGGGGACGACGATGACGAGCGTCGCGACGAGGAGGGCCCCGAAGCCGATCTTCTCCTTGGCGGCTTCGTTCTTCATCGCTTACGGCTCCGGGCGAGGAAGAGGTCGGCGGTCAGGTTGATGAGGAAGGAGATGACGAAGAGGACCACTCCGATCCCGAACAGGGCGAAGTAATGGGGGCTGCCCTGGGCGGCCTCGCCCATCTCGGCGGCGATCGTGGCCGTCAGGGTTCGAACGGGTTCGAGCAGGCCGTGGGGGATCGCGGCGGCGTTCCCGGTGACCATCATGACGGCCATGGTTTCGCCGAAGACGCGGCCGATGCCGAGCATGGCCGCGGCGATGACGCCGGGGAGCGCCCCGTGGATGATGACGCGATGGAGGGTCTGCCAGTGGGTCGCCCCGAGGGCGAGGGCGCCTTCCTTGTACTCCCGGGGAACGGCGTTGATCGCGTCCTCGGAGATGCTGATGATCGTCGGGAGGGCCATGAAGGCGAGCATGATCGAGCCGGCTAGGGCGGTCAAACCGGTGGGGAGTCCGAGAAAATTCTTGAGGAACGGGACGAGGATCGTGATCCCTAGGAAGCCGAGGACGACGGAGGGGATGGCCGCCAGGATCTCGACGCAGGACTTGAGCAGACCGCGGAGCCGCCGGGGCGCGACCTCGGCGATGTAGAACGCGGCCGCGATCCCGAGCGGCACCGCCAGGACGACCGCGCCGAGGGTCACGGCGAGCGAGCCGAGGATGAGGGGGAGGATGCCGAGACGGGCCGGATCCGAGATCGGATACCAGAACCGCCCGCCGAGAAAGGCCCCGAGAGAGACGGTCTTCAGGACCGACACGGCCTCGCGAAGGAGGAAGATGAGGATCAGGACGACGAAGACGACGGACGCCAGACCGCTGGCGAGGATGAGCTTTTCGATGAAAAACTCCCGGACCTTGCGGGCTCGGCTCATCTCGTCCTCACCGGATTCACTTGATCGGGACGAAGTCCGTCCGCCGGACGATCTCCTGCCCCTCCGCCGAATGGACGAAATCGATGAAGGCTTTGACCGCGCCTTGGGGCTTCCCGTTCGTGTAGAGCAGGAGCGGCCTGGAGATCGGGTAGCGGCCGGATCGGACGGTTTCGAGGCTGGGCATGATGAAGGGTTCTTTTTCCCCGGCCGCGACGGCCACGACCTTCTGCCGCGGGCTGATGTAGCCCAGGCCGTAGTAGCCGATGGCGTTCTCGTTGCGGGAAACTTCCTCGGCGATGGCGTAAGAAGACGGCATCATCAACGCGCGCGGGGAGAACTCCTCCGGTCCCTTGCTCTTGCCCCGGCGCAGGACGTGCTCCTTGAAGAAGATGTGCGTTCCCGAGTTGACTTCGCGGGACAGGAGAACGACGGGCCAGTCCGGGCCTCCGACCTGTTTCCATCTCCGGACGTTCCCGAGGAAGATCTCCCGGAGGGCATCCAGGGTCAGGGCGCCGATCGGGTTCGACGGATGGACGACGATCACGATGCCGTCGAGGGCGACGAGCTCCTCGTTGAAGACGATCCCGGCCGCCTTGCCCTGGGCAATCTCTTTTTCCGCGACGGCGCGCGACGATTCGGCGATATCGCAGGTCCCGCTGAGGAGCGCGGCGATCCCCGTTCCCGATCCTCCGCCCGTGACGGCGAGGTTCACTTCCGGGTGGAGTTTGTTGAAGGCTTCGGCCCAGGCCTGGCCCAGGTTGACCATCGTATCCGAGCCCTTGATCTGGAGCGTTCGCCCCGCCTGAGGCGCCCGTGCCGCGGTGCCGGGGACGGCCAAAAGGGCGGCGGCGAAGGCCGCGGCGGCGAGGGCTTTCCCCGCACTTTTCCGTCCCATCGTTCGTCCTTGATTCTCCCGCCGGGAACCGGGCCCCGGAGTGAGCGAGTTGAAAGTAGGAAATAGTATACCAAATTGCGGAAGGGTTGTCTTTGGCGTGGGTCCGTCGTCATGGGGGCCGTTGCCGTTCCAGAGTCCGGATGGAATTGGCAATCCCCGGTCTTTGGGATAAGATATTCATTTCATGGAAGAAGCACGGGGTTCCGGCCGGCCTCTTGGCCCCATCCTGCGAGACTGGGGGGCGCCCGAAGCGCGCGGAGAGGGGACCGGTGCGCAAGCGCGCGAAATCCTTGAAGCCCTCGAAGCGTTCGCCTCCGGCCCGCTCTTCGGAGAAGCCGAGCGAACGACGGCGTTTGAAGCCCTCGGCGCGACGAGCCGGAAGCCGTTCCTCTCCGCCCTCGCCGAGCCCGCCCTTCTCGAGCGATGGGCGGAAGCCGCTTTTTCTCTGATCCGAAAAACGGACTTCGGCCTCGTCGACCTCTTGCGGCGGCGCCTGAGCGCCCATCGGGACCGGACGCTCTTCCAGGACATGTCCGCGGCCGTCCCGGTCCAATGGACCTATGAACAGATCGACCGGCGCGCGCGCCTGGTCGCCACGGCTTTTTTCAAGCTCGCCGCGGATCCGGCGGCGGGGCCGCGGGTGGCGATCTTTTCCGAGAACTGCGTCGAGAGCGCCGTCGCCGATCTGGCTTGCCTGTTCTATGACATCCTCGATACGCCGCTCAACACGCATTTCGACGCGGACGTCTTGGCCGGGATCTTTGATCTGCTTTCGATCGACATCGCCGTCACCGACGTCCGGGAGCGCGTCGCGATCCTCGAACGGGTCCGGGCCCGCGCGATCCGCCCTTTCACGATCGTGACTCTCGACCGCGCCGCCGCCCCGGAGGGAGATTCCGCCGTTTTCCTGGGAGAATATTGCGGCCGGCTGTCCGCGGACGAAGTCGATCGGGTCCTCGGCGGCCGGCGCCGCCGGCCGGGGAACGAGGTCGCCACCGTCATGTTCACTTCGGGCAGCACCGGAACGCCGAAAGGCGTGAGTTTCTCGACCTATCAGCTCGCGGCCAAGCGGTTCGCCCGTTCGGCCGCCCTTCCCGAGGTCGGCGAAGACGAGGTCTTCCTGAGCTTCCTGCCGCTCTATCATACGTTCGGCCGGTATCTCGAGATGCTGGGAACGATCTATTGGGGAGGAACGTACGTCTTCCCGGGGAATCCCTCGGCGGACACCCTGATGTCGCTCCTGCCCCGGGTCAATCCTACCGGGTTCATCAGCGTTCCCGTCCGGTGGGCCCAGCTCCACGAGCGCTGCATCGAGCTGATCGACGCGGCCGGCCCCGGCGCGGACACCGAAGCGCTGATGCGGAGCGTCGTCGGCCGCAGGCTCCGCTGGGGGCTCTCCGCCGCCGGGTATCTCGACCCGAAAGTGTTCCATTTCTTCGAACGCAACGGCGTCGCCCTTTCGAGCGGTTTCGGGATGACCGAGGGGACCGGCGGGATCACCATGACCCCTCCCGGCCGCTATGCCGACAATACGCAGGGCTTGCCCCTTCCCGGCGTCCGCGCCCGGCTGGCCGGGAATGGGGAGCTCCAGGTCAGCGGGCATTATATCGCCCGCTATCTCGAGGACGCCGGGCCGGGGGATCTCATCCCGTATCCGGAGAGCCCCGAAAAAGATTACTGGCTGGGCACCGGCGACGTCTTCCGGAAGCTCGAGAACGGATATTACCGGATCGTCGACCGGATCAAGGACATCTACAAGAACAACCGGGGCCAGACGATCGCCCCGCTCAAGGTCGAGAACAAGTTCATCGGGGTCCCGGGGTTCCTGCGCACCTTCCTCGTCGGCGACGGCCGGCCTCACAACGTCCTGTTCATCGTGCCCGATCGCGGCGATCCGGTCCTCGGCGCCGGCCTCACCGCGGAGAATGAGCGCGAATACTACCGCCGCATCGTAACCGCGGCGAACACGGACCTGCCGCCCTACGAGCGCGTCGTCAATTTCGCCCTCCTCGACCGGGATTTCGATCCGGAACGGGGCGAGGTCACGCCCAAAGGATCGTTCAACCGCAAGTCAGTCGAGCGGAATTTCCGGCTCCTGATCGAGTCCCTTTACCGGGTCAACCATGTCGAGATCGAATACGCCGGGCTCCGGGTCCGCATCCCCCTCTGGTTCTACCGCGATCTCGGCATCCTCGAAGACGATATCCTGTTCCGGGAGGACGGTCTGCACGAGCTGGACAGGCGCCTGACCCTCCCTCTCTGGAAGGGGTCCGATCCCGGGACCGTCCGCGTCGGAGATCTCGAATACCCGGTCACGGGCGCAGTCCTGGATCTCGGGGTCTTCGCCCGCCAGCCCCGCCTGTGGATCGGAAATCCCTCCCTCACCCGGTTCGCCCCCTGCAAGGAAGGCTGGGACGTTCCGCTCGAGGGCGTTTCGGACCGGGTTTCCCTTCCCCCGGGGACGGCAGGGGATCCGATTATGGATTGGAGCGGAGAGCCCGCCCGTCTCGCGGACGACCACCTGCGGACCGTCCATCGCCTCATGTCCCGGGCTTTCTTCGCCGAGGGCGGGACGGCCTCGGCGGCCCTGGAGGAGATCGAGCGGATCTTCAGCGAACCGCAGCTCCGCACATCGTCCGTCATCCGCGGACGTCTCGAAGCGCTGTCCAGGCATCCCGAGGAGCGCGTCCGCTGCGCCGCTTACCGCATCCTCCTTCTCGACGAGCCCAATCCCGAATACGGCAAATCCCTCTCGGCTTTCGTTCATTCGGGACTCTCCTTCCTCAACGAAGACTCGATCGAGATCATCGCCTCCTCAAAGCTCGGGAAAGGTCGCTTCGATGCCCTGCGCCAGCGGATGCTTGCCTACCGGGAGCAGCTGGAATGGCCGGCGAGCGCGGCCGTGAGGGCGCAGTTCGAGCGCATCTTCCGGCTGTTCACCGACTTCTGCCGCTATCATCCCGAGTATTACGGAAGCGTCCGGGCCGAGCTCGCCAGCTGGGTCCTTCACCGGTCGGACCCGGCGCTCGCGGACAAGGCGGGAGGCTTCCTGGCCGAGTTGGAGAAAGAGCCTGGAGGTCATCCGGAGCCGGCCGGGCCGGCGCTTTCGGCGGAGGAATGGGCGGACCGCCTGGTCTTCGACGAGGAGATCGATCCGGAGGAAGCGGACGCCGTGGGCAAGGTCCTTCGCTCACCAGGCTTCTTGAAGCGGTCCGTCGAGCTCGCTTGCGATATCGAAGGGTTCCGGCTCGAGAATGTCCCCAAGGCGGGGATCTGGGTTTCCCGATTGGGCGGGATCCACGGCCGCCGTACCTACCGTGTCGCCGTGGCCTCCGGCGGAGGAAATCCCCATGATCTCAAGCTTATCCTGGACGATGAGCGCGGCGACGTCGCGTTTCCGGAGACCGTTCTCTGGCGCCTGATGATCTCCAGCTTTCCGTACGGACAGCGCGTTCTTTCCCCCTTGGGCTGGTATCTGCCCGAGAGCGGAGCCCTGTCCGTTCGTTATCCCGGCGGGCTCGATCTCTGGACGAAGGTCCGCGAGTTCGCCTCTCTCCGCGGTGCGGACGGACCGCCACCGGCCCCGGGCGTCTGGCGCCGCTTGTTCATCGAGGCCATGTCGGCCTTTTTCCGGGCCTGGCAGTATTCCTCTCGCCGGATCGTTCCCGGCCTCGTCTCCCCGGCCAACGTCGTCGTGCCGGAGCTGGATTACCTGGAAGAACCGACGCTCTTGTCATTGATCGGCTCGAAGCCTTTTGAAAATCCCTTGTCGCTCGTCCGGCCGATGGTCGTCAACTTCTACCTCAAGACGGTTTCCCATTACCCCTGGGTTCGAGGGCAGATCGATCTCGAATGGATCTTCGACGCGTGTACCGAAGCCCTGGGCCGCCAGGGAGGAAGGGACTTCCTCGAGCGCCTTCGCCGGGACCTGGACCGGGCGCCGCTCGCCGGGTTGGACGGACGGGACTTCGGAGAGGTCCTGCGGGCTTATCTCGAAGATTCCGAGAAGAGCTTCGCCGTCCCGCTCCCCGCGCTCAAAGCGATGGACCGCTACAAGCTGTGGGAGATGGGGAACGATCTGGCTCCGGCGGCGGAAAGGGAATCCGTGCTTCTCGACGCTCTCCGCCTCTACCATCTCGATCGCTATCCGGAATTCATCCGGTTCTATCTGTACCGGCACACGTTTTTCGCCGGGGCGGACGAAAAGCTTCGCTCGGCCTTCGATCGCCTGCTTGCCCGGATGTCGGCGGAGAGTGAAAAGCCGGCCGTTCAGTTCCTGGAGCTGTCCGACCTCCAGGCCGCCATCGGCCGGGACGAGGACCGGCTCGTCTTCAGCCGGATGGTCTTCCCCCGGCTCCGGGGGTCCAAAGCCCTGGAGATCCTCAAGGTGGGCGAGGGCGGGACGAAGCAGGTCATCGTCCAATCGTACCTGACCGACCGGAACGGAGATTCCTATGCGTTCGGCGAAACGCTCGACCCGGTCGACATCGGGCGGCTCTATCGCCTCTTCTTCAAGGAGAACTATCCCAAGCGGATCTCGGAGCAGGACCGCTACTTCGTCGCCAAGGACGGACAGGAACGGGTCGTCGGCGGGCTGTGCTACCGGATGCTGTCCAAGAACGTGGCCTTCATCGACGTCCTGGTCGTCGCCTCGCCCCTCCAGGGCGGGGGGATCGGTGAGGCCATGCTCGAGGATTTTTGCGGCCGGATGGCCGTCTCCGGGGTCACTCTCATCCTGACCCACACTTATCTGCCCGGATACTTTCTCCGCCGCGGGTTCAAAGAAGACAAGAAATGGGGGGCCCTGGTCCGGGCGCTCTGACGGCCTTTCCGCGCTTAGACAAGCTCCGCGCAGTTGTGCTACATTGAGCGGCGGAGGCGGCCATGGAACGGTTGTTCGATGAGGAGCTGACGAAGCTCAAGGAACGCCTGCTGCGCATGGGCGGGCTGGTCGAGGAAGCGATCGAGCGGGCGATCCAGGCGCTCAAGGAGCAGCGCGAAGACTTGGCCGGCGAGGTGTTCCGGTACGAGGCCGAGATCAACGCCCTCGACGTCGAGATCGATGAGATGTGCCTCCGGCTGCTCGCCCTCCGCCAGCCGATGGCCGGCGACCTGCGCTTCATCACCTCGGGGATGAAGATCGGGGTCGATCTCGAGCGGATGGGCGATCTCGCCGTCAACATCGCCGAGCAGGCCGTCGAATTGGCCAAGCTCCCCCTCCTCAAGCCGCTGATCGACATCCCCCGCATGGCCCAGATGGCCCAGGCGATGGTCCGCGACTCCTTGAACGCGTTCGTCAACCGCGACGCCGGCCTGGCCCAGGACGTCTGTTGCCGGGACGACGAGATCGACTCCCTCAACCATCAGATCTTTCGCGAGCTCCTGACATACATGATGGAGGACCCCGCGACCATCAAGCGGGCGGTGGCCCTCATGCTCGTCGGGCGGCACCTCGAGCGCATCGCCGACCACGCCACCAACGTCGGCGAGGACGTCATCTACATGGTCCGGGGGAAGACGATCAAGCACAACATCGACGGCCAGCGGTCGTCGGTCTGCGGCGGAAAAAAATAATCGGACTTGCGCCACCGGCCCGGCTGTGGTATAAAATCCTCAAATGTTTTCTTTTGCCGGCTGGAGAAAACGAACAACCTACCTTCATCATCATTTTTCCCTTTTCTGCTGTTAATAACAGCCGGCATCTCTCTCCCTTGAAACGTCCCGCTCCTCCAGGCCGGAGGATCTTATGAACTCGCTCCTGGCCATCCGGCTCGGCGGTCTCGGGGATCTTCTTGTTATCCTGCCCTCCCTCAACTTTCTCCGCCGGGCTTTTCCCGGAGGCCGGATCGTCCTGCGCGCCCGCCCGGAGTACGGATCGCTTCTCCGCGGCCGGGAGGTCGTGGACGAGGTCCGTCCGGTTGACGCGCCCGAACGGAATGCGGAGACGTTCGATCTGCGGATCGGCTGGTTCCAGAAGCGATCTTCGGTACCGGACGCCGCCGGCCGCTATTTCGTCTTCGATCCGGCGGCGGGGTCGTCCGTCAGCCGGTTCTTCTTCGATCAAACGGCCGCGTTCGTCCGCGAATCCGGGGACCGAGCCGTCCCGGACTTCGACGGGTGCGCGCGGTTGCCCGGAGCGGTATCCGGGCTCCGGACCGGCCCCGCGGTCATCCATCCGGGGAGCGGAGGCCGCCGCAAATGCTGGCCCCCGGATCGGTTCCTGGCCGTAGCCGCGGACCTGGCCCGGAGAGGATTCGCCGGCCGGTTCGTCGTGGGCGACGCCGACGCGGACATCGCAGCCGGACTCAAGCCGGCGCACCTTCCTTCGGGCTGGGAGATCCTGGACTCGCCGCCCCTGCCCGATCTGGCGGCGCTTCTCGAATCCGCTCCGCTCTATATCGGCAACGACTCAGGGGTCACCCATCTCGCCGCGGCCTGCGGGACTCCCGTCGTCGCGCTCTTCCGGTCGGAGTTCGTCGCCTCCTGGCGTCCCTTCGGTCGGACAACGGTCCTTGCCGCGGATGAGGTCGACGGCATCCCGCTTGAGGCCGCGATCTCGGCTGTGGCCGCTTCCTGCGGTCGAAGCCCTTGTGCTATCATAGCCGGGAAACAGGGAGTGAGATGACCAAGGACACGGGAGACTGGCGGTCCGACCTGACCACGTGTTTCGAAGACTTGAAGGTCGTCGAGCGTTGCCGCGAGGAAGCCCTGGAGCATTTCGGCCAGTTCTGCGAATTTGTCGTCGAGCCCGCCTTCAAGGCCCTGGCCGAGGAGTTCCTCCAGTACAAGGTGAAGACCCGCTTCTGGCAGGTGAAAGGGAAGTCGATCCATTTCGAGGTCCGCTTTCCCCGCTCTCAGACCGACCAGTTCCATTACATCCTGTGGATGCCCAAGAATTCGATCGAGCTCAAGCTGAAGCTGACCATCAAATCGCGCAAGACGCCGCTCGGCGAGCTCGAGGAACGGACCGTTCCTTTCATCGAGAACGTCCCGCCGAAGGAGATCCTCGGACTCGACAAAGACTCCCTCGCCCAGGACGTCATCGCCCGCTTCAAGAAATTCCTCTACCAATCCGCCGCCGCGGCCGAGTAAGCCGCGCCGGGGCCGCCCGTCCGATCGGGGACGGATTCGCTCTAGGAGCGGGGCTTTCGGGGGAGAGGATCCGACGGCACGCCGGTTTCCCCGGCGAGGAAACCGGCTCGGCCTCCGGCTCGCTCTTCCCGGCCTGCGGCCGGGAATCCATGCCCGCTCGCCTCCGGATGGCCGCCGGACCCTCTCCCCCCTCGCGCCCCGAAATCGAGCGAACATCCGTCGCCATGGTCGCGCGACGGCGCTCGCCAATCCTGCCGCGGACCGACTTGGCCGATTCGCCGCATCTCACCCCCGACCCAGGGGACCCCATCCAGCTCATCGGCCATGTCGTCCGCGCGTCCGGCCATCGCGGAATTTCTCTGCGCGGGATTTTCAATGCGCCGGGGAACCAGTATCGGCGGTTCCCCCCGAAGCGGGTCCCCCTTCCACTCCGCCCGCCCTCCCGTCGGGTTCTATCGACTGGGATAATAAGGAGGGCAGGACGCCGTCACTGATCGGGCGGATGTGAGTCCAAGGGAATCCCAAAAGCCGCCATTCGATTTCGCAGGAGGCGGAGGAAAGCTCAGCGGAGTGCAAGGGCGAGGAGGCGGCGGGCGGCCTCGGGTCCGCTCCGGCCGACGACGAGCGCCGCGGTGCGACCCCGGGCGGCGACGAGAATCACGCTCCCGGCGGCGTTCCGGGCTTCGACGATCCCCTCTTTCAGCTCCGCGCGGCCCAGGATCTCGATGAATCGATTCCAGACCTGCTCGGGCAACGCGGGATCGGCTTTGGCGAATTCCATCAGCACGAGACGCGACGGCGGCTCGCCGTACCGGGCCGCGACGGCGGTCGTCCCGGACGCGAATTTCCAGAGCGGATCGGCGAGAAGGTCCGCCTCGGCCTGGGCCGCCAGCTCGCCCCGGATGAAACGCTCGGTCCCGGGGCGGAGGTTCTCACGGGGAAGCCGGGCGATCGCCCGGGGCGGATCCGCGCCTCCCCCGGGAAGGCGCCCGGCGACGGCCCGGGCGAACAGGTCCATCTCCGTCGCGGACGTCCCGAATCCGAGGATGTTCACATAATAGGGGCCGCGGGAGAAGCTTGCCTGCCCGGCGTCGAAGATGTTCGGGGCCGGAAGAGCGGCGGAAGTCCCTTCGGTCCCCTCCCGCTTGACGGAGAAGATCCCGAACGCTTCCAGGGGCGAGCCCATCCGGTAGACCTCGCAGGTGATCTCTTTTTTCGTCCCGGCCGCGGCGAGCTCGTAGCGGCCGAGATCGAGCCGCTCGAACCCGTATTGGAGGAAGATCTCCGCCCCGCCGTCGATGTAGCCGAACAGGCCGTCGCGCTCATAGACTTCGGGGGGCGCGGAGAGAATCCAGGCGCCGGCTTCGTTCTTCGCGGGAAGCGGGGATGCCTGCGGGGCGGCCGCCGTGCCGGCGCCGCAAGCCATGGCCGCGGCGAGTCCGGCCGCCGCGACTCGGACGGCCGTCCTAGTCAAGGCTGAGCTCGGTCAGGGCGATCTTTGCCGCGTCCGCGACGCCCAATCCCAACCCGGCGGCGATGTCCAGGAATTCGCGGCTGCGGGAGTTATCCGCCTGCTGGATGCCGTGGGCGATCCGCTGGCGGACGATGATGTCATGGGCGGTCTGGTCCATGGCGACGGGGTCGGTCCCGAACATCATCAGATTGGCGTCCCAGAAATACTGGGGCTTGTCGGCGGCCGGGCCGCTCTCGTAGCAGGCCTGCAGGCCGTCGGCGACGTTGAGGACGACCTTGTCCCGGATGGGTGGCATGGCGCACGGCTCGGCCACGGATTTGGCCCAGAGCTTGTGGAGCCGCGACGTGTTGCTCAGGGATCCATAGGCCAGGTTCTTGAGGCAGAGGGTCGCCGTCCCGCCCGTGTTCTTCAGGACCGGGACGTTGATGATCTTCGTCACTTTTTGCGTGACGATCTTCGTGAAGTAGGATTCCTTGCCCTGATTGATCATGTAGGGAAGGATGTTCTTCCCGTAGGCCATCTCGGTGTCGGCGAAATAATGCGGCGCTTCGCGGTCGATGTTGTCCTTGGCCCACAGCTCGCCCTTCTCGTCGTAGAAATCGTCGTTGGGGCCTTTCATTTCCGTGCCGAGGATGGCGATGCCGGGGAAGCGGTCGGCGGTGTAGCCCGCGTCGAGGAGCTGGAAATGGCGGCGGTCCCAGATGATGATGTTCGATTTGGGAACGCCCGCGGCGGCCAGCCCCTCGAGGATCGCATCCACGACCTCGGGCCGGGTCGGCAGGCGTTTCAGGCTGATCGGATTGACCTTGATACCGATGATGTCTTTCGGAGAGACAAACTCGAGCCAGGCTTCGGCGACGGTCTTCCGGCCGGTGAGCGCACGCATTCCCTTGTCCACCGCGGCCTTGACCTTGGCCTGGTCCACCTGGCCCTGGGCCGAGGCGTTCCCCGTCGAGATCCGGACGACCTTTCCCGGGTATTTGCCGGGCAGGGAGGCCGCCGTCCTGGGGATCTTGCGGATCTCGTCGACATTGGTCGCGATCTCCGCCGGAGCCTGGGGGACGGGCTTGGTCGCGGCCAGCTTGTCCTGGCCCGAAAGCGAGGCGCTCAGGGCGAGACCGGCGACGCCCGATGCGGCCAGGCCGAGGAAATCCCGGCGGCTGACCCCCTCGGGCCGGCCTTCTCCGGTCAGGGCGAAGATGTTCGGGTCGGACATGTGCGCTCCTCCTTGTCGAGCGGGGATTATACACCATAGGCGCTTCGGGATCGCCCAACGTTCCTGCAGGAGAGACGCCTACGTGCAGTCCTTCCCGAGTCCTAGGAGGTAGGAAGTCCTCCTGCCTCACTCCACTCTTTCCATACCACGGATTTCAAGTAGGAGGGAAGGTAGGATGGGTAGAGGATTAGGATCAAGTCGGAAAGGCGTCTCGATGAGCTTATGGGCGATCCCTCCGCCAACTATGTTTTAGGAATTAGACTCCCGGATTGTCCGCACCGGGCAAAAGTGGAACTCGGGACTATCTTTTTGATACAATTAAAACGAGGAAGAATACGTGGCCCGGCTCACCCTCGCGGCCGAACTCTCCAGCGTGGACCGCGTCCGGTCCTTTTTGAAGACATCGCTTTCCGGCCTCGCCCCCAGCGAAGAGGATTTTTTCAAGGTCGAGCTGGCCGTGGTGGAGATGTGCGTCAACATCGCCCGGTACGCTTTCCCGGGCGGGACGGGAAAGATGACGATCGAAATCGCGATCGAGGACCGGACGGCCACGGTTACGATCACCGACGGAGGGATCCCCTTCGATCCGCGCTCGGTGCCCAAGCCGGATGTCAGCTGGATCTTGTCGACGGGCCGGACGGGGGGCCTGGGAATCTATCTGGCGCGGACCCTGATGGATACGTTCGACTACTGCCGGGAGGACGGCCGAAACGTCCTCACCCTGGCCAAGCGCTTCTGACGGATCCGATTCAATAGAGCGTTTCGGCTTCCCCGTTCTCCTTGATCAGGCGCTCCACTTCCTTGAGGATCAGGTCGCGCCGCTTCAGGCAAGCCTCGATTTCGGCGCCGGTCAGGTATTCGCCCATCGCCTCACGGAGCGAGGCGTCCGTCAGCCCGCGCAGCTTCTCGACGAACACCCGCGGAAGCTTGAGCATGAACTTGTCGCCCTCTTTCCCGCCCTTGCGGTAGATGAGCTGCTCGGTGAACTTCTTCGTCGTCCGGAAGGACCGGGAATGGTCGATGAGGTACATCCCCCAGTCTTTGGTGATGAGGACGTTGTTCGTCGTGCGGTCTTCGTTGCCGATGAGGTTGTCGAAGGCCCGCTGGAGGTAGGTCGACAAGTTCCAGGGATAGACCTTGTAGGAGGGCGGCTTGACCTTGTCCTCTTCCTTCATTTTCAGGCTCATCAGGTAGTCGACCCATAGCTGGAGCGAGCCGCGCATCTCTTTGAAGCGGCGCTCGACGGTGGGGGCGACCATATCCAGGCCGATGAGGCGGTCCATCCGATAGGCCGCGATCTCGTATTTCCAGGAATCGATGTAGCCTCCCGGGCGGCCTTCGATGTCCTTCCAGAGGCCGAAGTGGGCGACCCCGTCCTTCTCCAGCGTCAGCTTGTAGGGTTTCGTGACCGCGTCGCGGCTGATGATCTGCTCGGACGCCGCGAAGTTGGCCGTTCGGAGGAACTCCTCCAATTTCGGCCACTCCGCGACTTCCTCGGGCTTGAATTGCGCGGCCGCGGGACCGGCGAAGAGCAAGATCGCTCCGCCCAGCAATGCCCATACGCTTTTCCGGTTCATCCTTCCCTCTCTTTCTTTCGATGAGCGCTCAGTAGAGGACCTGGTCCTCTCCGCTTTGCGCGATCAAGGCATCGATCTCCCGCAGGACAAGGACCTTGCGGGCGAGAATGGCTTCGATCTCCGAATCGGACAGGGTCGTCCCGACGGCCTCGCGGATTTGGGCGGCCTCGAGCCCGCGGATCCGTCCGACGAACGCGCGGGGCAGGGTCTTGAAAAGATACGGGCTGCCGTCGGGCGCTTTCATCCGCCCTTCCGGACCGAAGATGAGATTTCGGGTGTAGGTCCGGCCTGTCCGGAAGGCCCGGGAATGGTCGATCAGGATCATCCGTGTGTCCGCCGTGACCAGGATGTTGTTGGCGTTTCGATCCTCGTTGGCGAGGAGGTCGTCGAAGACCCGTTGAACATAGGCGAGGCGGTTCCATTCCCGCGACCGGTCGCGCGTCCGGTCGTTGATCTTGGGCCCGATGGATTTCAGGGTCTCCGTGCCTTCCATCCAGAGCTGGAGCGAACCCGGCTTGTCCTTGAACGGGCGCTCGACCGTGACCGGGACCATGTTCAGCCCGAGCATCCGGTCGAAGCGGTAGGCGGCGATCTCGAAGCGCCAGTGGTCCGGCACGCCGCCTTTGCGGCTGTCGATGAACTTCCACAGGCCGAATGTCCGCCGGCCGTCCTTTTCGAGGGTCAGCTTCCAAGGCTCGGTGATCGCGTTCGGCCCGCCGAGCTGAGTTTCGGAGACGACCGCCGCCGTCCTCAGGTAATCCTCCCAACGCGCGTCGTCGGCGACATCCTGGGACGTGAATTGGACGGGCGCGGGAGCCGCCGCGAAAGCGAGCCCGAGGACGACCAGAGAGACGGTCCCGATCCTTATCGGCGATTTCAATAGAACACCTTACTTTCGCCGTCCGTGGCAACCATCGCTTCGACCTCCTTGCGGATCAGGGCGATCCGGGCAACGATGCCGTCGACCTGCCCTTCTTCCAGAAACGCGCCGGCGGCTTCGCGGATCGTTTTCGCGTCGAGGGCCAGGATCCGCTCGTACAGGGCGCGGCGGACGAGCCGGAGGAGGAGCGGCCGGCCGTCGTCGAGCTTCTGCATCCCGTCCGTGCCGAAGATGAGCTGCCGGGCGAACCGGGCCGCGGGCTGGAAAGCCCGGGAGTGGTCGATCATGACCGTCCGCCAGTCCTCGGTCAGGAGGATGTTCTGCTGCGTGCGATCGGCGTTGGCGATGAGGCAATCCCAGAGCCGGACGAGGTATTTCATCCGGTCGAACTCGATGCTCCGCCCGGCGGGGAAGGCGATGTTCTGCTCCTGCATCTCCAGGTAGTTCATCCGGCTCTCGACCCAAAAGGACAGGGATCCTTTGCTCTTTCGGGTCGACGGAGGCGGGGCGAATTCCCGCTCGACGCAGGGCGGGACCAAGTTCAAGCCGATGAGCTTGTCGAGGCGGTAGGCGGCGACCTCGCTCTTCCAGCTGTCCCGGACGCGCTCGCCGCGGTTCATGACGGTCCTGTCCACGTCCTTCCAGACCGCGTCGCGGCGGACGCCGTTCTTTTCCAGGGTCAGCCGCCAGGGCTTCGTAACCCCCTGGCCGATCTCCCGGGCCATGACGATGTCCGCCGTTTCGAGGAACGTTTCCAGGTCCGCCCTCCCGGCGATCTCCTCGGGCTTGAGCTGGCGGGTGGCCGCGGCGGGCGCGACCAGGATGAAGCCGAGGCACGCCGCGAGCATCGCCAAAAAAGATTTTCGCGATAGGCGCATGGCCGGTCCCTCTTCCTTGCCCCTTAGTCTAAGGCGATTCCCGGCCGAAATCAAATCCGTTCCCTCCCCGGCCCCCCCTGCTCGGATCAAGGAGCGGGCGCGGCCGCGGCCTTCGCCTTCAGCTTCTTGTATTCCAGGGCGATGAGGACACACAGGACGACCCAGATGGAAATGCTGATGACATTGACGAGGGCGAAATCCTCGATCGACATGGCCAGGTACGTCGTCCCGATCCAGACGACGAGGGCGTTGAGCGAATCCCCGCCCCGGACGAAGAAGGTCTCGATGGCCGCTTGGGCTTTGTATTTTTCCTCGCGGCTGGTGATGAGGAACAGGGCCGAACGGGCCGTCTTCATCAGCGAATAATCCGTCCCATTCTCGAA
>Ga0315277_10000419_pt1 | contig 67855 bp, 72 predicted proteins | sample YL17G05_15_MG_FD_203695 | JGI IMG/M metagenome (GOLD analysis project Ga0315277, IMG submission 203695) | Sediment microbial communities from Yellowstone Lake, YNP, Wyoming, USA - YL17G05_15 | ecosystem: Environmental > Aquatic > Freshwater > Lake > Sediment | place: USA: Wyoming | collected...
AGCCATCGGGGCAATCGCGAATTAACTCAAGATACTCGCCTTACTTGCGGTATATACATTAGGCGAAAACTCAAACTACGTACACTGGATTTACGCTGGTCGGAGACTTGCCCCTTCCATCTACTTCGTTTCATCTTGGCTTGAGAAATTGTGTCAGCTCTTTGAAGAGAATTTCTGCTTTTTCTTTAACCTTTGTGTTTGGGTCTTTTGTTTTAGCTTTGACGTTTTCGAATAGTTCCTTTGATGCGAAATCTACCAACTGTAGCTTTACTTCTCCTCCAGATTCACTGTTCGGCTCCATACCATCAGAAAACCAAATTTGCAGGAACTTCTTTATAACTTCCTTTTTGACCAGTCCTTTGCTTAGACTTGCGATTTTACCGAGCTGCCGAATTGTCCACTTTCTGTTTTCCTCATTCTTACTTCCTACGTTCTTGATCAGAACTGGGTACAGTCTCGCTGTTACCCATTTGCTTCCCTTTTCATCTTGTAATGCAGGTGATAGAGTAGTGGATACGGATCTCGCCAAGTTTCCTGTAAGCTTGTCGTGGAATGGGTCGTCAGCTACTTTCTCAAAGAGCCTTTGCACCCTTTCATGACCTATGATTTCGGTTGGTTGTTCAGTGTAAACGCTGTGAAAAGCGTTAGAATAGGATAGGCGAACATCGTCGCTTAGGTCAGCGTCCTCTAATACGTTCAGAAACTCGTTTATCTGCCATTCTTCAATCTTCTTCGGCCCCAGTTCAATTGGTTGGGTTACCTGAGTGATTGCTTCAAGTATCTTTTTCGCGTATTCAGTAACACGGTAGTATTTGCGCCTTTCCCCCTTTTTCTGTTCATGTTCAACCAACCCATTATCCTCAAGCTCTCTAAGGTACTTGGAAATCTCTGGCTTGTGTTTACGAAGTTCTCTTGCAAGCTCGCTCACATAGAATTCCTTTTCGCGCAGCTTCTCAAGAATTTCCAAGCGTTTACCCAGTAATTTAATGGTTTCGGTATGCTTCATGAAGATCATCAAGTTGAAGAAATCGTTAACGTTAGTTAATAATATAATTGGCAAAATATATAACATTATCGCACACATGATTCCTGAAAGAGGATCTCGATATGAAAAAATGGTTTGCTTTGACCTGTCCGTGTTGCGGATTCCGATTTCCACTAAAGAAGTTCGATTCACCGATGAAGCCCATAGATTATCCTGTGCAAATCGTTAGTGGTGGTGGCAGAGCCAGAGGGTTCAAAGTAGAGCAGTACCTTCAATGGGCCACGCTTCCGTCACTGAAGCAAACAGCCGCATGGAAAAGCATACTCTGCCTCTACGACAGACTCGGAGCAGCCTACGACAACTTCTACCAAGTCTTAGGCTTTCTAAGCCCCGAGATCAAAGCGCTTCTCGAAGGCCTCCAGAAATCCTATGCAAGCGCATATCTGAGCGATCGAACTCAAGGCTACGCCTCAACATACTCGTCGCTAAAATCGCCAGACGCCATTGCTGAGACTTTTAGTGAAGACAACTATCCTCAAACCTATGCAAACCTCTCCATCAACCCACTTCTCGGAGGCGTATGCATTGAGTAAAGCAGAAGAGAAGACAAAAGACCAACAAACCTACTACATGAAGGGAATTCCAATCCACGTCTACCTCAGCGAGAACGGAGAATTCAGATGGGTTCCAGCCACCGTAGCCTGCAGCAGCAAAGAAAACGCAAAGGACATTCTAGAAGTGCTCAAGAAAATGCCCGAAGACAGACGTACCGTTTGGACCTCAAGACTTGACAGAGACCAGACTAAGACAAGCTGCCCCATACTCCGAGACAACACGGACATCTGCCAAGAGTTCGACGAGTTCTGCGCGGCTTACGACAAGCTCGATCAGAAAAAACCAAGAAAAAACAAAGGGGGTGACGTAGTGAATGAGTGAACAAAACAGAACACATTCCAGAACAAGCCGAGGCTTACATAAGCTCACGGCCGGGTGGGCCAGTTGGCGCTGGTTGTCCGGCGTGTCCGCCAAGGAAAAACAATGGTTTCTCGGAACAATTAACGGTCGAGGTGGCTACGAAGGATGGATGACGCACCTAGCGAAAGGCTTGCAAAACCCAGATTTTCTATTAGAATTCGAAGGAACATCAGACCCCTGGGAAAGATCAAAGCTTGTAGGCCAGAAAATCAGCCAACTCCGAGTCTCTTTCAGGAGCATGAGCGAAGAACAGCGTGTCGAGCTGGCTAAACAGGCAGAGGTCGAACTACGCACAGGCTTAGAAATCATGGGCAGAGACAAAAAGGCCATTCAAGAACTAATCGCCCTTGTCGATCCGCCGGCAACCGCATAAACCATCAACAGTTCCATCAACTCACACATCCACTCTCTCCCTTTTTCTACCTTCAAGAATGGGATTAACGTGACTAAAACTGGGAGAACCACAACTGGCAAGCTAAACAAACTCGTTGACGATTTGTTGCACCCCTACTTCACCGACTACCCAGCTTTAATAATCGCTGATAGCCTGCTCCACGCAATTATTGAACAAGATCCAAAAACAAGCATGAGCAAATCAATCAAGTACAACCTGCCAAAACTCATAGAAAGCCTGACAAAAAACGAGAAAGCCCATTCCAGCCGATAGCGCTCTAGGAACGAACCTTCATTCCTTATTTGATTCCGCAAATGATGGTTTGCTCGGCCAAGGAAAAATATGCTTAAGAGCAAGCTTCTCTTTCTCGCTTTGAACGGCGAAATGTTCTTTCATGTAATCCTGACTGGCGAGTGCAATTCGCAATGCAAATACTGTTACGGCGAAGCATTAGAAGACTTCGATTTTGAAGCCCCAGGTTTCAGCATTGATTATTCCTTGCCCAAGAAGATAAGTTACGATCTCAAGATGCTGGGCTCATTCTGCAGGAAAGATCCTGCCTGCACCTTGACCTTCTATGGAGGTGAGCCACTGTTATGCTTGGATGAAATCAGGCAAATCATGGACAATGTTGAAGCCAGACACTTCATGATTCAGACAAATGGTTTGTTGTTGGACCGGCTGGAGCCTGAATATGTCAACCGTTTTCACACCCTACTAGTTTCCGTAGATGGCGACAAAACGTTAACTGACTTCTACAGAGGAGAAGGTACATTTAGCAAGCTTGTCGGTAATCTTCATCTGATCAAGCAAAACGGATTCAGTGGTGAATTAATCGCAAGAATGACAGTCATGGAGCAGACGGATATTTACAAGCAGGTCACTTGGCTGCTTGACAACGATGAGTTTTCATTTTCTTCTATTCATTGGCAGCTTAACGCGGGCTTCTGGAAGAACGATTTCGGCCGGAGAGATTTCAAGAGGTGGAGCAAAGAATGCTACAACCCAGGAATCAGGAAACTTGTCGAGTTCTGGGTCGACAAGATAGAAAGCAATGGTATTGTCTTGCGGCTTTATCCAATCCTTGGAATAGCCCAATCCTTATTGACTGGGGAGGAGAGTCTCATGCGTTGCGGCGGAGGATGGACTAACTATGCTATACAAACAGACGGCCAAATTATTCCATGTCCAACCATGTGGGGGATGAAAGACTACTATCTAGGGCACATTAGCAACGCTAATCCTCTCAAATTGAAAAAGGTCTGCGTCGGCAAACCATGCTCCAACTGCAATGTCTTCAACATTTGCGGTGGCCGCTGCTTGTATGCTAACATAGTCAAAAGATGGGACAGCATCGCATACAGCTCAGTATGTGATACCGTGAAAAACCTGATAGCCTCCACGAAAGAACAGATGCAACGCATCAAAAGGCTCATCAAACGCGGAAGAATAAGTTTGTCAGATTTCAACTACATGAAATATAACGGATGCGAAATAATCCCGTAAGGATAGAGAATCATTCTTTATTAGGCCGAGCCTGCTACGTCAGTAACGGTGAATTGTTTGTCTCTGACTCTGCGAGACGCACAGCATCTTTCTTGGAAGAACTTCAGGAAAATCAATGATGCGCTTGACCCAAAAAGGGGAAAAAGCTGGACACCCTTCGTAATGGTTGCAGACTTGCTCGAAGAAGCAGGCGAGGTGGCCGCGGCCGTGAAGGGGTTGGAAGGGTTCAAGCCTCCGGAGAAGCCCAAAACAAAAGAGATGCTAGCCGCAGAACTCTCGGATCTGCTCTACATAATCTTCGTTCTGGCAGAGCATTACGGCATTGAGTTGGAAGAGGCTTTCATGCAGACAGTGAACGATTACATCTTGAGATTCATCAAGTGACAAAAGCTGTCTGAAAGAATCAATAATAGAGAGCATCAGCAGCTCGTTCTATTTCCTTCAACGCCCGTCCTCGTGCCAGCATGCTATCTACTGCCCCGTAAGAGTTGACAACATAGGCTTGAAACCTGCTTAAACGTACTCCAATAGGCAAGCTGCTGCTGAGAATCCCCAGCCGTAACCGAGCATCAGCACGATATCGCCTTCTGACAACTCACTGCCTGATAATATTCTATTTAAGATGAACGGTAGGCTTGCCCCCGCCAAGTTGCCGCATTCTCTCAGCACCGCCCGCGATTCGTAAAGCTTCTCCGCCCCTATGCCATGATGCTCAGCCAAGAGGTTGAGTATTTTCTCGCTGCCCGTGTGGACGGCCCATTTCCTTGCTCTTTCGATGGCGTCTAAATTCTTTCCAAGAAGCTTATCGAGGACCAAGCCCGTGTACTGAGCACCCAGATCTGGAATCTCCTTACCAAGATTGGAGTAAAAGCCAAACCTGAAAGGTTCATTCAACCTCGTAAGCCTAGCGCAACCAGCCAGGTAATCCTTCTTGCCGACGTTTGTAACTTCAGCGATTTCTTTGATGGACAATCCGTGACCATCGTTTGCTACGATCGCCGAGGCTGCCCCATCGCCGAAGAGGAAGAACTCCATCGTGGCAACCCATTTTCTCAACTCCAACTGCCTCCTGGCTTCATTCTCTATCTTGTTGACTTGGCTGATTTCCATCACATCTCTCATGCCGCGCACTTGGTTCTGGAACCAGTAGGAGCTAACTCCAGAAATGGAGATCAAAACATGATCATTCGGGTGCAAAGCCAGGTGGTTCTGTGCAAGCTCCAAAGCCTTCGGAAAGGCCGTGCTGGCAATGCCCTGGGCGTTAACATACTTAATGCAGGGATCCAAACAGAGATTGGGGATCAAGAGTTGGCTGAGGCCCGGACTCAGGAAAGGATTGACATCATAGGTTGCGACCAAATAGTCTATGTCCTCAACGGATAAGCCGGCTTCCTCGATAGCTCTGCCACAAGCATCGGAACAAAGGCTGACAAGTTCATCTTCATTCAAAAGGGTCTCTGCATCTGAAGCCGCGAACGGTTGCTCTATCAAGTAACGTTTCACAACTCCTAGGTTAACAACATTTTCTCTAACGCGCTCGGGTAGAGCACATGGAAAAGATTTCAGCAGCTTTTCTGTAGAAAAGGACTCTTTTGGGAGAGCGGTTGCCAATCGTATGATCTGCATGCCATTAAGGATGGCTAGAAAATTATAAAAAGATTCGCCATACGAGTGCTAGCAGCTGTAGGCCCGCGCGTGACAACTGACAGTTCCTTCCAGCTCAATATTGACACTGCTGTCACACGAGCCGACCCCCTTCGCGGAGTGCACGCGCGTGTTGTGCATTGAAATTCTGGAAGAGCAACGATAAGAAGAGATTTTTCTTTGGAACCGCAAAACGCTTATAATCGTTGGATTTACTAATTACATCTTTTAAAAATTGAGGCGTGAAATTGAAGAAAGTTGGAATAATTGCAGGCAGCATATCACGATTCGACAACCCGAGACACACATTGCAGGAGGAAATGTGTGCAGAAACCGTCAAAATGATTCTGGATGACGTTCCAGACCTCGAACTCGGCGACTTTCTGAAAGAAGGCTACGCCTGCTGCTATTCATACTTCAGCGATATCCTTGAGCAGCAGCAATGTATGCACTGGATAATCAACGACTACCTAGGGCTGAGCGGCGTCCCATCCTATAGGGTGGAATCAGGAGGGGCAACTCCTATCGACGCCATAGTCAACGCGGCACTTTGGATCCGCTCAGGCATGTTTCCCATGGTTCTAGTCGTCGGCTGGGAGAAGATGAACGAGCTTCCCATCCAGAAAGTCAACGAGGCCATAGCCATCGCAGGCGACACAGACTGGGACTTCGTGTCAGGCTTCACCTACAACGCGTTCTACGCAACCATGGAAGCGAGGCGGATGCACATTTACGGAGACACGGAAGAAGACTTGGCCAAGGTCGCCGTGATGTGCCACAACAATTCGCTAGATAATCCCTACGCCCAATGGCCAGCTCAGCACGGCCCAGGCAAGATCACGGTAGAAGACGTTTACAAGTCTAGACTGATATCTTGGCCGTATAGGCTGCATGAATGCGCGATGACAAGCGAAGGTGCGTCAGCTCTGCTTCTGGCAAACGAGGAATTGACCAAGAAGTTCACGGACAATCCAATCTGGATAAGCGGCGTAGGCTTCGGCTCAGACACGATGAGAGCGGGAGACCGACCGGACAACCCGGCTTGGAAAGGCGTGTATCCCGAAGACGAAAAAATCTGGCCTAAGAACGTGCCGAAACCCATGTCACCGTACCCAGACCTGCTCAACTTTGGCTCACTTCGAGTGTCTGCGAGGATGGCATACAAAGACGCGGGAATAAAGAACCCCCGAAAAGAAATCAGCCTAGTAGAAATCTTCGACCCCTACGCAGGCGTCGTCTTGGCAGGACTGGAGGATTTTGACTTCTGCAAACGAGGAGAAGGAAAAATGATGGTACGAGACGGGGTGATACAACCTCACGGAGAGCTTCCGTGCCAACTCAGCGGAGCCTGCACGGCACAGGGACATGCGGTCGGCTCAACATCTATCGCAATGGTCGTTGACACTTATTGGCAACTAAGCAACCAAATAGCCAAGAAATGGGGCGCACCGAGCAGACAATTGAGTAACCCGAAGAAAGGCTTCATACATGGACACGGCGGCACAGGATGCCAAGCAGGCGCCGTGGTGCTGGAGGTGTAAGAGGATGAAGCAACCAGGGCCTGAAAAGACTCTGAAGGAAGCGGCAATTGACGAGAAATTGTGGAACGAATGGGAACGCAAAGGCGGCTGGAGACCGGAAGGATGGAAAATAGTCGAAATGAACGATGGGCCAACATTGAACGATCTGAAACCCGAAAAGTTCCTGATCGTGCACAGACCACACGGCAGCATGTTCCATCATAGCTACGGCAAAGTCTCAAAATTCTTCATGGGACTCTTTGACGGAAAACTCTACGGCACAAAATGTCCAAAATGCGGGCTGGTGTACTGCCCCCCAAGGGCACACTGCTTCAACCCAAAATGCAGGCTGGAAGAAACACGGTGGGTCGAGCTTCCGAAGAAAGGGGAAGTTTATTCGTACACCATCATGGTCATCGCCTGGCCGTCAATGGCGCACCTACAGCCTCTGGTCGGCGCGATGATTAGAATCGACGGAACAAACACGTGCTTGCCCATGACCATGAGAGAAGTAGACCCGGAGAAAGTCAACATAGGCCTAAAGGTCACCATACACGTCGAAAAGCAGCCGAAAGGCGACCTATTAGACGTTTACGCAACACCCGCAGAGGAACCTGTGGCACCAAAGAGAACGCCGGAAGAACTGAAACGCTTCAGAGAAGACATGGACCGCACCCGTGCTTGGGTCAAAGCGAGATTCGGCACAAAATAGGACCCAAATGAGTCGTCAACGACCATACCCCTTCTTGGTTTCTCATGAGCAGCCTCTGCCGTGAAAAGCCCCGAGCATACTAAAGAAATTTAAATAGTCGTTCAAGCAGAATCTTCATTCTCACGTTAATGGCCAGAGGGGGCTTTGATCTTGAAGGGGAAACCACTTGTCTCAATAGTCTCAGCCGGCTTGTCAAAATTCGGCAAGCTGGAAGGCATGTACGCCAGAGAAATCTTTGCAGACGCAGCAAAGGAGGCCTTCGACCGTTGCCCAAACCTGAACCCCAAGAATGATATAGGCGCCCTTTTCGTCGGACACATGGGTGAATCGTATGAGCATCAGGGGCACACGGGCGCAACGATGGCTGACTGGTCCGGCCTCCTGCCCGTGGCAGCCACCCGAACCGAAGCCGCATGCGCATCCTCCGGAGCTGCCCTGAGGATAGCCATTCAAGCCGTGCTTTCAGGCTTCTCGGACATCGTCATGGTCGGGGGCGTCGAGAAGATGACGCATAGAACCACGACCGAAGTCACTGAGTATCTCGCGATGGCATCTGATTTTCCTTTTGAACAATGGCAGGGCATAACTTTCCCTGGCTTGTACGCGCTTATGGCCACGGCGCACATGCATGAGTATGGCACGTCGGAAAAGGATTTGGCCCTCGTTGCCGTGAAGAACCATTATCACGGAAGCATGAACCCCAAGGCTCATATGCAGAAGGAAATCACGCTTGAGACGGTCATGTCCTCGCGAGTAGTGGCCTGGCCGCTGAAACTCTACGATTGTTCATTGATAACCGACGGCGCCAGCTGCCTGATCCTCACAAAACCAGAGCTTGCGAAGAAGTACACTGACACACCCGTACAGATCATCGGAAGCGGCCAGGCAAGCGACACTATAGGCTTGTACGAAAGGGACAGCTTCACCTCTCTTGCAGCGGCGAGAATCGCATCCAGGCAAGCCTACGAGATGGCAGCAGTCAAGCCTGAAGACATAGACGTCGCAGAAGTTCACGACTGCTTCACGATTGCCGAGATAATCGCATATGAAGACTTGGGCTTCTCGAAGGCCGGGGAGGGCAGACATCTCATCGAGAATGGAGAGACCAAGCTGGGCGGAAGAATCCCCGTGAACATGAGCGGCGGACTGAAGTCCAAGGGACATCCAGTCGGCGCAACCGGAACGGCTCAGGCCTACGAAATATACCTCCAGCTCACTAGTCAGGCAGACAGAAGACAGGTCAAGGATGCAGAGATCGGCTTAACTCACAACGTCGGCGGTTCAGGCGCAACTGCAGCTGTGCACATTTACAGGGGGACCTAAGATGACTGGACAAGAGGCTTTCACGATAGAACAACTCTACAGGTTCATGAACGAAGGAAAACTGATGGCAGGAAAATGCAGAAAATGCGGAAAAATCCACTTCCCACCGAGGCAACTGTGCGACGAGTGCCTCTCAAACGAATTCGAATGGACGCAGATCCCGACTCGGGGAAAACTGCTGACTTACACGATCATCCACATCGCGCCAGCTCAATTCCAAGCAATGACCCCGTATGCCATAGGCATAATCGGACTCGACAACGGCCTAAAGATCCCTGGCATGATCAAAAAGGCACCGATCGATAAAATAGAGATAACGATGCCACTATCCATAGTACTAGAGCCGTGCACCGGAACAGGGCCGTGGCCACAATGGCCCAAGTATCACTTCGAACCCTTGCAGGCTTGAGCATCAACTCCTCCATTTTCAACGGTGGCGTCCGCACTCCACAATACGCAAAGCCCATGCTGGGAAAAGGCATAACTCCAACAAGACTAGTCTGCAAGAGGGATAAGATTGGCCGATTGTTCTAGCAAACAAAGTGTGGCCATAGCAGGTGCCAGCTTCGTTGGGTCAACGCTTGGATATTCACTTTTGATTCAAGGGGATAGCCTCTCTCACCACGCTTGTGGACGTCAACAAGAAGAGAACCGATGGCGAGGCCATTGATCTAAATCAAAGCTTGCCATTTGCTCATCCAACCAGGATAGAAGTAGGCGATTATAGCGCGCGCATATGCGATATCTGCCCGTGTCCCAATAATAGCCGGCTGAACCGCCACAAAAGGAATAATCAGGCTCTCACTGAACGGAAAAGAAAAACCAGACTTCCAAAAATCGGCCACAATAGTGAAGAACGTGGCAGATTCGTTCATGCATGAACCGACCGCCATGCTTCACACAATGAGTTTAATCAGACCGAAAGCCAATAGACACAACGAGCACGAAACGCACGCAGAACGACAGACGTGGGAGGCCCAGAAAAATCGACCGGTAGGGGGGTAGGTGTATTTTGACTTGTTTTCAGCCCAAAATACAGATAAACCCTCAGCGCTCCCACAATCTTTCATGAAGCGAAACCTAAGAACCCCACGAGGGGATCTGTGGCTCACATGGCATCCGATCTGCCAATCGACTGTTCTGGCCACCATTTCGCAATTCATGTCAATAGAAGCTGCGTCAAAACCCTTTGCCTGAGCGCAAAGTTTAAAGGTCTAATGTTTCGTTTAGCATTCGACTGTTCTTTAACCCGGGGTTTATCGCTTGAGTCGAAAGCTGGAGAGTCTGGAAGAGCGCAAGGCTGAGGTTCTGATCAAGCTTAGGGGATATAAGCTTATCAAGAAGCAGAAGCATGAGGACGCGGTCGGCTACATCGTTGACATGCCGAAGGAGAAGGAGAAGGCACTCGTCTGGTGCGTTCCGGGCGAGAGCACCGTGGGGATAGCGTCAATCAACCGCCTGCAGAAGACCATGAAGGACCTGGAAGTAGAAAGGGGGATAATAGTCACTGATGGGAGATACACGCACGCCGTGAAGCAGGGTGCCAAGAAGAGGAAGATCGAACTACTGCCCAAGACCTTTCCAGCGTTCGACCTGTTCAAGCATTTACTCGTCCCCGTGCATCAAATCCTGAGCGAAGAAGAGAAACAGGAAGTGCTCACCAACTACAGAGTCCAACCGTACCAGCTGCCGCAGATCGGGTCGTCCGACCCGGCGGTCAAGGCAATAGGCGCGAAGCCCAGCGACGTGCTACGCATAATACGCAAAAGTCCAACCGCGGGAGAGCACACGGCCTATCGCTACGTCGTTGAGTAGGAACACTGCGCCAAGAGCTTTTTTCATCGCCCACTTTAGGCCACAAAGGTGTGATTTGGCCCTTGTCTCAAAGGTGATCTTGGCGCGACTATGGCGCTCTGGTGCCTTCCGAGCCTAATTCGTACAGGATCACCAAGGCTTCGCCAAGGGATATTTTGAGCCTTGCGGCCAACTCTTCGGCTGTGACCCGTGATTTCTCCTGAAGGATGTTCTCTCTCGTGTAGGCCTTGTGGTTCGGGTACATGATCAACGTGTGCACTGTTTCAACGAGTAGGGGCCAGAGCATTTCCTTCGTGTATTCTTCAAGCGTCATGAAGCATCACGACTATATTGCGCATCGTCGGTTATTCGGTTTGCTTTCATCCGTCCCATCAAGCATGATGCGGTTTGATGCTTCGAGGCCGGACAGCGCGGTCGGCCGATTCGGGTCCTACGCGTCTGGCGGCCCACGAATCTGAACAGTCGCTGCTTCATGAGCATTTGGCATAAAGTATATTTCTTCGCGACAATTGATTAAGCCTCTCGCTCATCAGGTAGGCATCCTCACTTGAAGATCAAGGCCGTCGTCTTTGACTTGGATGGAACTATCGTGAGTTTCAACATAGATTACATGGCTGTCAGGGTTGAGGTTCGCAGTTTCTTGATAGGCCACGGCCTGCCCGCGTCGGTCCTTACAGCGGATGAAAGCATATTCGAAATGCTCAAGAAGGCCGAGATCTTCCTGAGGAACAGCGGCAGACCTGAAAGGGCCTTCGAAAACATTCGTGACTCGGCGTTGGCAATCGCGGAGAAGTATGAGTTGGAGGCTGCGAGGAGCACGTCCCTTCTTCCCGGTGTCGTAAGCGCTTTGAAGGCTATGAAGAGCATGCGTTTGAGAATCGGCTTGTGCACGATAAACAGCGACAAGGCCACGAGCTACATGCTTCAGCGGTTCAGAATAAAAGAGTTTTTTGATGCAGTGGTTCCCAGAGATGCAGTAAGGCAGGTCAAGCCGAACACCGAGCACTTGGAGATCGCCTTGAAGGCGCTAGGCGTCGGTCCGACGGATGTGGTGCTGGTCGGAGATGGTACAAGGGACATGCAGTGCGCCAATGAGTTGAAGGTGATTGCAGTAGGATTGCCCACAGGAGCTTCCTCTCAAGAAGAGTTGATTGCACACGGGGCGAACTACATAGTCACATCGATCGCCGACGTGCCGACCCTTGTGGATCAGATTAATCGGACTGCTGAAAGCGAGGATCACATTCGGCCGTAGAAGCTGCCTTGTCTGCACGGGCAAGAAAAGCTACAGAACAATTCTACCAGCAGTCCAAGGATAAACCAGTTACGACGACAACTACTCTGCAACTTGCTCGCAGCCTCCGGGCGCACGTTTTCGTTCGACTCCTTCTCTCTGTCTCCGGAGATTTGGTGGATCCCGGTTTAGCAGGTCGGACGCCGTGTGACCCTTATTTTTCCCCCCTCGTCGGTTTTCAAGCCCGCGCCTAATGAAGGCTGTGTGGGAGCTGAGGGTTTATCTGTATTTTGGGCTGAAAACAAGTCAAAATACACCTACCCCCTACCGGTCGTTTTTTCGTCCTGCCGCACGGATTGATCTGCTCCCCGGTCGGTCTTTTCGGTCTTTTTCGGGTTTTTTTGGCGCGTGAATGGACCGTGGGGTTCGGCGTAGGCGAGTGAGTGTCCTTAGAGGGTTGAAGGTGCTTGCAAGCTGTTATGGGCTTTGTTGCTCTGGCTTTGAGTGTTCTAGATGCGGAGGATGACGTTTTCGGCGCACGCTCGCACTATTTCGGCGTAGCCCGTGATTGTCTCCTTGGGGTAGGGTTTGATCTTCTTGAAGCTCTCGTCCAGGGTGTCGCCTGGGATGAACTGCTGTAGGGCATAATTCTTGACGCCTTTGGCGATCTCGCATATTCTGCTCACGTCCCTGGCTTCAACCAGGCCGGGGACGATTGTTGTCCTTAACTCATATTCTACTTTTCCACTCTTTAGTATCTCAATCGTGCGCAGGAGTTCTGCGGGGTCTACTGTTCCCAGGCTAGGGTATTTCTCTGGCGATGTTTTCACGTCCAATGCGACGTAATCTGCGTACGGTAGGCATTCTTCTAGTGTTTTCGACTCAAGTCCGTTCGTGTCAAGCTTGACCCAGAAGCCTCTATCCTTGAGTCTTTTCAGGAATCTCGGTATTTCCTTATGAATCGTGGGTTCTCCGCCCGTGATGACGATGGCGTCGACGTATTTTTTTCGGTCTTCAAGAATTTTCAAGGCCGTTTCCTCAGTTAGGAATGGCGGTCGAGGATCCACGACTATTCTCCAGTTGTGGCAGAACGGGCAGCGCAGGTTACAGCCGGGAGTGAACAAGACCGAGGCCACTCTGTCCGGAAAGTCGGTGAGGCTCGTCTTCTGCAGACCGCTGAACTTCATGTGTTTTGATCACTCAGGCTGGGATAGGCCCAGCTTGCATCGCGGCGGGCTTGTCGAAGGTTCGGCGTATGGCAAACTCTGCCTGCTTCCCGTCGTTCCACTGATCAACGGGGCGGAGGTACCCCACGACTCGGGAGTAGACTTCGCATGCGGCCCCGCATGTCGGGCATTCTTTGTGTTCGCCGTTCACGTATCCGTGCGTTGGGCATATGCTGAAGGTGGGCGTCAGGGTGAAGTAGGGCAGATGAGAATTCCAAGACACTCTGCGGATAAGCTCAGCCGCGGCTTTCCAAGAGTGAAGCCTCTCTCCGAGGTACACGTGGAAGACCGTGCCGCCCGTGTAGAGGGTCTGCAGCTTGTCCTGATGCTCCAGCGCCTCGAACAGATCGCCCTCAAAATCAACCGGCAACTGTGAACTGTTCGTGTAGAAGGGTTCGGCGCCCATTTTCACTTTCTTATCGTTGGCCACGATGATGTCTGGATACTTCCTCTTGTCTATCCTGGCAAGCCTGTAGGTCGTTCCCTCGGCCGGCGTCGCCTCGAGGTTGTACATGTGGCCCGTCTCCTCCTGAAACTCTACGAGCTTCTCGCGCATGAAGGTGAGGACCTTTATCGCAAAATCCGTTCCCTCAGGCGAAGCGATGCCGACCCCAAGGAGGTTTGCGACAGCCTCATTCAGGCCCACTATGCCAATGGTTGAAAAGTGGTTGAGCCAATATTTTCCATGCAGTTCGCTGACGCCCCTCAGGTAGCGCCTCGAATACGGGTAGAGTCCGAGCTCGGTGAAACCCTCAAGCACTTTTCTCTTTATCTCTAGGCTTTCTTTCGCAACCTCCATCATGTTTCCAAGTCGCTCAAAGAACTCGTCCTCATCCTTTGACAGGTACCCGATCCTTGGGAGATTAAGCGTCACGACGCCTATCGAACCCGTGAGCGGGTTGGCCCCGAAGAAGCCGCCGCCACGCTTGGCCAGCTCTCTGTTATCAATCCTCAGACGGCAGCACATGCTTCTGACATCTTCCGGCCTCATGTCGCTGTTGATAAAGTTGGAGAAGTAAGGAACCCCGTACTTCGCGGTGACCTCGAAGACTTTTTCAGCAACTGGCGAGTCCCAATCGAAATCCTTCGTCAAACAGTACGTCGGTATCGGAAAAGTGAAGACTCTGCTTTTCGAATCACCCTGGCTCATAACGTCCGCAAAGGCCATGTTGAACATCTCCATCTCGGCCTGCATGTCACCGTATTTGGCGTTCATCACTTTACCGCCGATGACGACGTCCTCATTCTTCATGAAATCCGGGATCGTCATGTCCAGGGTGACGTTTGTGAATGGCGTCTGGAACCCCACGCGGGTGGGCACGTTCATGTTGAAGAAAAACTCTTGCAGCGCCTGTTCCACGTCCCTCTGGGACAAACCGTCGTAATGTATGAACGGCGCCAGATAAGTGTCAAATGTGCTAAAGGCCTGCGCCCCGGCAGCTTCGCCCTGAAGCGTGTAGAAGAAGTTGACGGCCTGCCCGAGAGCCGTGCGAAAATGCTTCGCGGGCCTGCTCTCGATTTTTCCTGATATTCCACCGAACCCGGAGACGAGAAGGTCTTTCAGATCCCAGCCGACGCAATACGCGCCTAAGACGCCCAGGTCATGGATGTGCATGTCACCTGAGAAGTGCGCGTCAGCGATGTTGGGCGGGTAGATCCTCGTGATCCAGTATTTAGCAACCACGGTTGATGAGAGATAGTTGTTTAACCCCTGCAGGGAATAACTCATGTTCGAGTTTTCTTTAACGCGCCAATCCTCAATGTCCAGGTACTGATCTACAAGGTCCGCAGAACTCAGGAGCGACGCCAACTCGCGAAGGTCCTGATGCTGCTTCCTGTAGAGGATGTAGGCCTTCGCCGTCCGCGCATGCCCGTTCTCGATAAGCATCTTCTCGACTATGTCTTGAATTTCCTCTACCGTCGGAACACCGTCTTCTCCGAAACGTTTTCCCAGTTCTGACACAACTTGGTCGCTGAGTTTCTTCGCCTGTTCCCTGTCTTTTCCACCAACTGCCTTTGCAGCCTTCCAAACCGCTTTCGTTATACGCTCCTGATCAAACGGTTCTAACATTCCTTCACGCTTTCTAACAGACTTCATGCCTTAACCTCTTTCAACAGTTTCTTGAAATCCTCAGGCTCCTCGAACTGCTTGTAAACCGAGGCAAACCTTATGTAAGCCACTCGATCGAGCTCTTTCAAATACTTCATCACGAGGTCTCCAATCTGCTGGGAGCTGAGCTCCTCCTTTCCTATTGACATTAAGTCCCGCCTGATTCGCTCTGCCAATTCGTGGATCTGATCCGTCGTCACGGGCCTTTTTTCGCATGCTTTCTGAAGACCTCGCACGATCTTGTTCTCGTCAAAACGCTCCAGTCTGCCGTCCTTCTTCTTCACCATCAGCTCGACCGTTTCCACGTACTCGTAGCTCGTGAAGCGCCTACCGCATTCTGCACACTCCTTTCGTCGCCTAACAGTGTTGCCAGGCGAATCACGCGTCTCGAGCGTTTTCAGGGTTTCAGCCCCACAGTACGGACACCTCATAACATCACTTTTCTCGCGCCACACAAGCCCTTAGTGTTTGACGACCAAGGTGCACGCTGTATCTAGTGTTTTGTTATTTAAGTCATTTCCACAGTAATATGGAGATTGCTGGACAAACACGCTCGAAAAACATGCTAAAATACACAGGATAATCGAAAAATAAGAATGTCAAAACAGGTATTGCTGAACAAAACAGCTTCAATTCCGGTCGATGAGGAATAGGTTTAAGATTTTCGACGCGCCTGCCACAACGAGGCGCATGGTTCTTTCCTTGCGACGAGGAAAGGTTGCAGTCGCGGACTCAGGAAGCAAGCCAGAAAATCTGGGCGGCTGGGAAAGATCATGAAGCGCGCTTGGAAAAATGCTGAAGCTCCTAGGGTTTCTTGTTTTTTACTTCCTCAACCGTGAGTTCTTTTACTCGTGCTTCGATGAATTCTGCAACCTTGTCTTGACTGTATTTTCGTTCCTCTTCTTGCTTCTTGAGTTGGTCTTCGATCGTTTCTAGAACTCTCTTCACGTCAAAGGGTTTCATTATGTACGCGTCTGCTCTTCTGTTCACTGCCTCTATTGCATTCTGTAGAGTCGGATACCCGGTGATGATTATCTTTCGCATTCTTGGGGTTGTGTCTTTCAGCTGGGTAAGCAGTTCAGTGCCCTCCATGTCGGGGAGCCTGATGTCTATCAGCGCCATGTTGTAGAATTTTCTCTTGCTTGCTTCTATCCCCTTCTTGGCGGTTCCCACAGAATCAACCGTATATCCTTGATCTTGCAGTATCGCAACTAACACCTTTCTTATGTTCTCGTCATCATCGACGACGAGGATCTTGCCATTCTTATCCACACCTTTTACCTCCATTCCTCTTCAGGGTCGCAGCAGAGCCCGATTCGCTTTTGCGATATTGTTTCTTGATTGGCAAGTTGAAGCCTCTTGATGATGAAGACTTCATTGAAGCTTGATAAATCGTTTGTGAAGTCGGAATCTGTATTTGTGGCCTATCCCCAGAACTATTGGGATATCAGCATCACTGTGGATTAGATTCAATCTTTTGTTTTCGAATAAGTTTGTTTGGTGGCAGCGACGTAATCGATGAAGGCAAGGTCCTTGTTTTCGTTCCATTCGAGTGGTTTACCGATTTCCTCGTGGAGTTTCTTCATCATGAGGATTTCCAAGTACGTCGTTCCGGTTTCCCCGAAGATTTTCTCAAGCCCGTTTTGGAAATCCTCGAGACGATTGGGAATCTCGCCTCTTGTTATTTTGTACTTATCTTCCAAATGAAAGTAGATCGCTTGCCTAGCGGACTCGCCCAGAGAGAGCAAGACCGCGTCTATGGCATCGGTCAGAAGCTTTTCGAAGGAGGTTCCTTCCTTGGCCATTCCTTGGATTCCTCTCGGAAAATCACTGTGAAGTGTTGGTTAGGGCCCTCGTGGATAAATCTCTTGTGGATGTCTGAACCAAAGTTGAAACTCCAGCCTTTCACCTCCTTGCCGGAAAAATATTGGCTCAGCAGTTCCGCGGTGGAGGAATCTGTATTTGAAATTCACAAGGTCTATCTCAGCTTCGAACGATATCCCTAGTTGGACTCGTCGCACGTGTCGCAAGGTGCTGTTACTTGAAGGTGGAAATGGTTGCGCTTTTAGTTCGCACAGTCTGTACCGTGTTATCGTTGAGCTTCGCGTTCTTGTTCTTCCAAGTAGCAGACGACGCGTTGAAGAGTCAGCTTGCGGTGTTGACGGCTTCTTCGATAGTAGTGGGTATAGCAATATTGGCTTTCTTGGCCGTCGATTGGGAGATGAGGGCGCCGTGGTCGTCCAAGACCTGATCGAATTCCTCTATCGAGATAGATAAGAGAATAAACGTTAAATGATTTGCTTGCCTGAGTGAATCGTTATGGACGTTCTTGTTGACGATGTGGGGAGTTTTCCATTGCCCTTACGCGCCAGTAGGAAGCTGTTTGATGAGGCGTACGTCCAGGCTAGACGCGCGATCGGTTCGGGAAAGGGCCTGCTTCCGGACTCCTTCTTGAGGGACCATTTCTATGGTGTCGTGGTCGAGTCTTTTAGAAAGAAATGTTCCACGGGCTTGGACGTGGTCAACTATCCGCAGCATTATGATATGCACAGGCAGTTGACTGACGTGGTCGCAATTGCGATGGAAAGGGGAACGTACCTTGTGGATTTGAAAGATGCGATCCTGCCTGAGGTGTTCGTGATAGGTGAAGAGGCAAGGAGGCTTCATGAGGAGTTTGGGAAGAGAATCTTGCTGCGGGTCTGCATTGCGGGTCCGCTGGAGCTTTATTTGAAGTTGGTTGGGACTGTTCCTTATAGAGACGTTCTTATGATGTTGGCTGAGAGTGTCAAGCGGTTCGCGGAGAATTCTGTTCTGAATTCGAAGCATGTAAAGACCGAGGTCGTGTCGTTGGACGAGCCGAGTCTTGGTTTTCTGAACGTGTCTGCCGACATGGATCTTATTCTGGACGTTTTGGAGAAGGCTTTCAGCTTCGCTGGTGCCATCAAGCAGGTGCATCTTCATTCGTCCCTGAATGCGAACGACGTTCTTGATGTTGAAGGGCTCGATGTGGTGTCGTTGGAGTTTGCGGCGTCTCCCAAGAACCTGGAAGGCTTATCAAGGAAGGCGTTAGATGAGAAGGACAAGTACGTGAGGGTTGGTGTAGCGAGGACGGACGTGGATTCGATCAGGGCAGAACTCTATGAAAGGGGAATAACGAAACCGGCTTCTGATCAGTTAGTCGAGTCTGAGGAAACCATGCGAAAAAGATACGCTACTGCGAAGGAGAAATTCGGTGAAAGGCTACTCTTTGCCGGTCCTGATTGTGGCTTGGGAGGCTGGCCCTCCCAGGAGGCGGCTGAGCTGCTTCTGAAAAGAACCGTGGCTGCTGTAAAGAGAGCTTAGAGTTCGGAGCTGAAAACAGTTGAAAATAGGCCCACCGCGAACGCGGTCTACTATGGGTCTGTTGCTTTTCTCTTCGTACTAGTGCCTCTCAAGAATTCGCTCTGTTTCAAACGTTTGTTGATGACAAAGCAGATGTGCAATGCAAGGGGTTATGTCTTCCAGCAATTTTTGCGCGCGCACGACGTAACCAGGGTCACTTGGGGCTGCGGTTTCAGGTTTCAGACTCTCGATCAACGCGACTCTAGTAACTTTCTCGTTACGTGCAATTTTCGAGTTCTTCTATGAAATGCTCGAACTGGTCTATGCCGAGTTTCCAGAAATCAGGCTTGGTGATGTCGAGGCCGAAGATTTCGCCGATTTGTACGGGAGAGATGCTGCTGCCTGCTGAGAGTGCTTTCTTGAATCTTGGGACGAATTTCTTGCCTTCTTCGATGTACTCCCGGTAAAGTGCGTAGACAAACAGTTGAGCATACACGTATGGGTAGTTGTAGAACCTGAAGTTTGCCATGTAATAGTGTGGCTTCATGGTCCACTCTGCGTCCATTTCCTTGAACCACTCGACGGAGTCTTCGTACACTTTGTTCCTCGCGGCGGTCCAGTGTCCACATATGGTCTTGTGGTTCAGGTATTCTCCACGTTTGATCGCGTCGTACAGGCTTTGTTCAAACCTTGCTCTCGCCGTCACTTGGAATATGACCATTCCGGCTCCGTCAAGGATTGAGCAGAGAATCGCCTTCTTCTCTCTGTCTGATTTTGCCTTGTTAAGAAGAATATCAGTCATTAAGAGCTCGCCGAATATTGAGGCGGTTTCAGCCACGATCATGGGAATCCTCATGTTCGCAAGTGGTTGGCTTCGTTCTGCATAATAGTCATGCGTTGCATGGCCGAGCTCATGGGCAAGCGTGTACGCGTCATCCAAGGACCCGTTGAAGCTGCTGAGGATGTAAGCAGATTTGCCGCCATACCAGCCGTAGCAGAAAGCACCGTTCTGCTTTCCGAATCTTGGTTCAGAGTCGACGTGGTTTCTGGCAAACATGTCGTTCACGGCAAAAGCGTAGTCCTCGTCAAACTCCCTGTAGGCTTCGATTGTCAAATCCTTTGCCTTATCGTAATCGAATCTCATCTTCGGCGCATCTCGCAGGGGAGCAACTATGTCGTGGCAGCCAAGCCTCGGCAACCCCATGATTCTTGCCTTCAGCTTGAGGTATCTCCGATAAAGTCTAGTGTGGCGCTCCACAGTCTTCAGCATGTGGTCGATGGTCTGTTGGTCGATGTCGTTTGCTATCAGGCTTGCATGTGTCGGGGAATCGTACTTTCTTCTTTCGCAGACGTTCAGCCAGTCGTTGCAGGTGTTTCGAAGGGCTGAGGAGAATATTTCCCCCTGTTCTCCCAGTAGACCGTATATTGCTTTGTTAGCCGATTCCCGCGTAGCCCGGTCTGGATGATGGAGCAGACCGTTCGCTGCACCGTACGACAGCGTCTTCTTCTTGCCTTCAACCTCAACCTCAAACATCCTCGTGTTGAGCCATTTGCTCTGCAGCTCTTCCCAAGCCTTAACGCCGAACTGGTCCTTTTCGATTACAAGCTGTTCTTCGACCTCAGACAACTGATGGGCGACTTGCCTCTCGACTCTCTCCAACGCATGCCTGTAGGTTGCCAGCGCAGGATCCGTTATAATTCTTGGTTTCTTGGAAACGAGACCTCCAAGTTCCAATTCGAAGAAAGCCAACATCTTGCCCAGCTTGGCCTCAATTTTGGTCGCCCTATCATTAAGCGATTGAGTGTCAGACAAGGTCATGTTTGCCGCAAACGACAGCGTAGCAAACACCGAAAGGTCGCGAAGCTTGGTCTGACAGTCTTCATATTCGCCTATACACTCCAAGAGGCCCCGGGCAGAAAGAACCCTGATTTTTCCCCTATACTTTTTCACAAAAGCATTCACGATCGCGACGAGGTCGTCGATAGTTCCCTGGATCGAGGGATCCGTGGTGGTCGGGAATATTTCAGACAGGTCCCATGCGACACCGTTCCTAGCCAAGGCAATCAACCTAGCCTAGGAATGCACAAATCGGATTTAAATGCTTTAACGCGGGCTATTTTGTAAGTCACCGAGATTTCAAAAAGACCATCATTGAAGACATGTCGACAAGAGATTTACAGGGTCTGTTCTCTCTAATAATCAGCTTTTTGAAGACGTGCTATAAACTGAATGCGACAGGTTGTTAGCGTGCGCAGCTGCCCCTGGGTTCTTTTGCAGTGCGTTTGTGCCACTAATCTTGTTTCCCGACCATATTTGGATCAAATGGTGAACCAGGCAGGTAGTTTGTGCGCACGCGGGTAGCTGCGCAGGATGCTGCAAGAATCATTGTAAACCACGTGGCCACCAGCGCGCGCTTGCCGCAATGCGTGCTTCTCATCCGGTGATAACAGTATACTCGTCTTCGCTTTTCACTCCTATTCCCAGCGCGGTTGCTCGCAGAATCTGAGTGTAGTCCCATGGGTTGTTCCTCAGCTTGGAACCTTCGAAGCTTTCGATGATTTTAGTGGATTCAACGTCCATGGCCACCCGGTCTCCGGAAGCAAGAATGATGTTTGGGTTTCGAACGTCGCCGCTGAATGGTCCTCCGGATACGAAGCATTTTCTTCCGTCCATGATTATTAGGTTTGGATGCACGACTAGGTTCAGGTCTACAAGTTTTTCCTTCAGATGTCGTAGGTGAAATGCCATTCTCTCGCTCTTCTTCGTGAACCCAAATGCCAGTTTCAAGCTGAGCGAGAAGTCAGCGCGGAAGTGCGTCTTCATGCAGCAGGAATAGACTATCTTGTCAACGTTCATGGCTCTTTTTGCCAAGCTGACGTGTCTGAGGTATTTTCCGCCCACATCAACCTCGATTGATTTTTCTTCGTCGAAAAACGAGATCTCTGCCTCTGTGTCTCTCAGCGCCTCGAGTGTTCCAGCCTTTTCCAGCGTCTTCCGTGTAGCAAGCCCCTGCCAAGAAGATTCTCCAACGATGACTTTTCCAGCACCTTGTTCAAACAGCAATGACACTATTACTTTGAGAAATTCAGGGTCGCTCGAAGCGGGCGGAGGATCGGCGCTGTTATAGTTGGGCTTGAGCAAGACTGCGTCGCCCTTGTTGATGGCCTTCTCGAAACCGCCGATCACATCAACCGCTTTAAGAATATCTGCTCTCAAGTCCCCGGTAGCCGGAACCTTGCTCAAGAGGGCTTTGCCCTCTCCCATGAAGGGATTGCTCATAATCCTCCCGATTCCTTCATCGTGGGACGTTGTAAAACACCAGATATGCAACTGTGTTCATCCCGAATTTTAATCTTTGGCTCGCGAAAAAACGGGAAGTCGGATGCTTGCGGGCTTTTGTTCATATTCTTTTGACCAGAATTTGCGTCACTCCTGAAAATCAAGACACCACCTTCGTATTGACCAATATTCTGAAAAAACACCGGAAGATTCAGCCAACGCTGTTCGAATCGGGAGGATTTTACGCTGTGATTGGCGGGCCCGACGGGAATTGAACCCGTGACCTACGGATTAAGAGTCCGCCGCTCTAACCTTACTGAGCTACGGGCCCACAGGGCTTTCTCTGGAAGAGAACGTTCGTTATGAGACTATGAGCTTGGTTTTATGCTTTGTGTTTTCACGCAATCAAGAATTGATGATAAAGCCTGTTCATGACTCTGGAGATGCCTAACCTTCGAATTTTGGTTCTTTCCATCGAGTCGCTGCTCAAGTACAGGCTCCTTGTCCTTCGGGTTTCAGTTTTGCCGTGATGTCTCACAGGAAAATCTTGAGCATAGACATTCATGCGTGGCAATGGTTTAGCGCCTAATAACGTGAGGTGTTTTTAGGTCTTCAGCGGAGAGCATTTAAGTTTTATCGATTATTGGTACGAGCAGAGGTCTGAACGATTGAAGGAACTGGTGTTCATAGGTCTTGGCTTGCACGACGAAATGGGAATCACGCTGCGCGGTTTGGAAGAGGCCAAGAGCGCTGACTATGTCTTCATAGAACTTTACACGAGTCTGCTGCCAGGTTTCTCGTTGAAGCATTTTGAAGAGCTTTGCGGAAAGAGGGTGCACGTCCTTTCAAGACAAGACATTGAAGAGAAGAGCGGAGAAAGTATCCTTAGGTCAGCGGAGCAGGGTAAGACTGTCCTGCTCGTACCCGGTGACCCCCTAATAGCAACGACTCACGTGGTTTTGCGAATCGAAGCGGAGAAGCGTAGGATAAAGACTCTCTTGGTCCACGGGGCATCCATACTGTCCGCCGTCATAGGTCTGTCAGGATTGCACAACTACAAGTTTGGAAAAACTGTCACCATCCCATTCTCAGACGGAGTTCCCCCTGAAACGCCCTACGACGTTATTTCGCAAAACGCCACGGCTGGACTGCACACGCTCTGCCTACTTGACATGAGAGCAGATGAGAGACGGTACATGAACATTCATGAGGCGATAGGTGCCCTATTGGAGATCGAGGCTAAGAGAAAACAGAGAATTGTCACTTCGAGCACGCTTGCAGTAGGCATAGCACGGGCAGGAAGCAGCAGACCAGAGGTGAAGGCCGGATCCATAAAGGATCTTCTGGAACACGATTTTGGAAAACCTCCACATACCTTGGTGTTTCCAGGAGCCCTGCATTTTACTGAAGCCGAGGCTCTTGTTGTTCTAGCCGATGGCCCGCGTCGCTTGCTGGAGGCGCATGAATGAGCCTGGAGAATCTGACATCGAAATACATAGATTCAGCGGCGTACGTTCTCGATACAATGGAGATGGTTGAAGAGCAGACAAAGGAGCAGAGAGCCAGCATAAAGAAGGTCATCGAATCTGCCAGAGCATACTTGGAGGACGCAAGGCACTTCAGGAACGAGGGAAGACTTGAGGTAAGCTTAACTTCCGTAGCCTACTGTGAAGGTCTATTAGACGCGCTGAGAATGCTGGGAGCCGTGACGTTTGAGTGGCCGTCAAGAGCACAAGTCAAAAGAGAAAAATAGTCTTGGCCTCAGGAGTCTTCGACTTGCTTCATCTCGGACACGTCAGGTTCTTGGAAGAAGCAAAGCGAGCGGGTGGACGAAACGCTGAACTCGTGGTCATAATAGCCAGAGACAGCATCGTAGAAGCGCGTAAGGGAGAAAAGCCAATTATGCCTGAGAATCAGCGCTGCGCCCTCGTTGCATCTCTGAAAGTTGTTGATTGCGCGATCCTGGGTTTTCAAAAGTTTGATATTGGAAGGGTGATTGACAAGGTCAAGCCGAACTTGATTGCGGTCGGATACGATCAACAGGGCGTGGAAAGAACCGTAAAGCAATACGTTGAAGAGAAAAAGCTGAACGTCAAGATCGTGAGAATCGGCAAGTTCGGCGAAGATGAACTGGACAGTTCGTCAAAAATCAAACAAAGAATAATCGAGGATTTCAGAAGATGATGAGAGGTCCCAGGATCCCAAAGAAGTTCACCATAACATACCTGCTCATAGCCTTGAACGTGATCGTCTACATTTACACTTCAATCCTGAGCGGTAGCCCATGGGAAATAAGCCAACAGGTGATCAATCAATATGGCCAAGTCAACTCTTACGTCATCAACAGCGGCGGGTACTGGCAACTCTTCACATCCATGTTTGTTCACGTTAGCATTACACATATTTTTGGAAACATGCTGTTCCTGCTCATTTTTGGGTTAAGAGCCGAGGAGATGTTTGATACCGATGAATACATCCTGGTCTATCTTCTAAGCGGGCTCGCTGGAAACCTCCTAACGCTTGTTCCGACTCTACTGGGGGCAGGCGAGGTTATTTCAGCTGGGGCCTCAGGGGCCATCTTCGGCATGTTCGGGGCTGTAGTAATATACTCCAGACGCGCCTTCAGCCAATCAATCATAACCGCCTTGATCTTCGCATTCTTCCTCTTCATTATCAACATAGGTCCGACCGTGAACATCTTCGCTCACGCAGGCGGTCTCGTCGTCGGGTTGCTCATGGGCTATTTTTTGGCAGCGACGCGCAAAGCAAGGCCGACCTACCGGTACGGTTACTCTTATGGAACATAGATTTGCTGCTTTTCCTCAATCTAAGCAATTTTGCGGTTATCGCCGAAGCCAACCCAACATTACAAAAAGTCAGGGAAGTGTCATGACCTCTACTTTTACCTTGTGGCCATCTCTTAGTTTGAGGTGCTTTCTGAGAGGTACTGGCGAAATGATTTCTAGCACCGAGGCGTCGTAGTGGCTTCTGAGGGCTGAAATCAAGGCTCCTCTTTCCTTGTTCTCTATCGTCAGCGGGTAGCATTTTACGGGTCCGAAAGTGCGGTCCTCGTCGACGAAGCCTTCAATTTCGATTCCAGGATAAGCCTCCAACTCGTCACGAGTCTTGACATCGTAATCAGTAGTGAGTTTCAGGTTCAACGTGCCAGGGTAGGGGTCGAAGCCCAGCTTCTCCATAAACTGCTTTCGGTACTGTTCCTTGGAGATGTAGTAGGCTCCTTCTCCCAATCCTGTAAAGACAGTACCTTCCAAGGTTACTGACGGTGGATAAGCAGCTTCAATCAAGTGGCGCAGGGTTGAATAGAGCTTCTGGAGTTCCTTGCTGCCTGAGTCGGTCACCTTTATTAGGCAGCCTTCGGCGCTTGTTGTCCTTTCAATCCATCCTTTGCCATCTAATTCGATCAGGTATCGCGAAGCCGTCTGCTGAGACACGCCCAGCTTCTCAGCCAGATACTCCGTGGAGATCCTTGCTATTCTTCGATGTGCTCCCATTTCGGCCAACTTCATCAAGGTAAAAAGGTGACGACAGATGTGCCTTTCAGTCATGGCGGCTCTGGTTCTCCGACTTCCCAAAAATAGTTGCCGGATACTTAAAAGTTTGAAGATACGATCCGTGCTCATTTCGATGTAGCCTAATGGCCGCAACCTTTTTTGGCCGCGAAAGTTGTCAAAATAGGCCTTACTTATGCAGGCTTTTCGTGGTGTTGACCCAAATGAAAGACACGTTCGTGCCACGCTTTAAGAGAAAAAGGGGGTTTATGGGCTGCCTTGGCCGAAGTGCATTGCGACTAGTGCAATGTCTTTGCCGTCGATTTTGCCGTCGCCGTTTACGTCGCAGTTTGCGTTCCACACGTACGGAGGCGAGCATCCGGGCGCTGAGCCGTAGCACATGGCTACTATTGCTATGTCCTTGCCGTCTACCTTACCATCTGGAACAAAATCCCATGGGTCAGGCGTAGCACCAGTCAAATCTCCCAAAATTGACACTGCGATATACCCACCAGTGAGCGTGTTGTCTGTAATGTCCACTTCGCCTGGAACTGGCTGGGCACAAGAGCTTATCGTATAGTTTCCCCTGGTAAAGCTAGTAGTGTCCCAAGTGATGTTTAGAACTGTGGAGTCTTTGCTTGCCAACGCATAGTTTATTATGGTATCATTGATTACCGTGGTGTTAGCGTAAGTTGTCACGTTAAGGATCTCTGGATTGTCGCCGTAGTTCATGACGTAAACACTAATGTTTAGCTTGGTACCCAGCGGGACTACCGTCCTTAGGGTACCAAGGTCTATGTACGTTGGTCCTAGGTCATGAAAGTTCGAAGGCCAGGGTTTCGAGAGCGGGTAATTATCAACGATACCCGGGATCCTCCAGAAATAGCCGTCTATTATGCCGTCGCTGCCGGTCTCGTTTTGGTATGGGCCCTTGTACACATCGCTTGGGTACACCCATGATCCCCAGTAGTTTCCGCCAGTGGGATAGTCATCATCCCACTTATTGTAGGATTCAAAGATCGCCGATGGGGCCCAGATGTTATTGATGAAATTGTTATGGTAGATCAGGCTGTCATTAGAGTATTGGGCGCGGAATCCCGCCGAGGATCGGCTTGCCGTGGTGTTTGATATTGTGTTTCCCTCTATCGTGTTGTTGAATGACCAGGACAGGAAAATGCCTGATCCACCGTTGTTGTCTATGATGTTATTCGTCACGACAGTTTGGTTTGCGGAATCAATTTCAATTCCGCCTTCGTTGTAATCAATCAGATTGTCCGTTACAGCAGTTCTGTCTGCCGAGTAGATGTAGATTCCTGTTCGGCCTGTTATGTGGAAGCCAGAGATTTGAACACCGTCCGCTGCTACGACCTCTAAGCTTCCGTTGATAATCGTGGAAATCCGATCCTCTCCTGTTAGCGATACTGTTTTGTTCACAACCAAGTTTTCATAGTATGTCCCATTTCTAACGAATACCGTGCCTCCTTCGTTTGCATTGTCTATTGCTTCTTGAATCGTCGCATAATCGTCTGGAACCGTTATCGTAGCTGACAAAACCTTAACGAACCCGCCTCTCATCAGGTGGAAAGTAGAGCTCGAAGTCGATTTCACTTGTGGAAATCTTCCAGACTGCGTATGAACCTGGGGAACACCTAACGCTGATAAGCACATCGTTGCCAAGATCAGTCCTGACGCTACTCCTATAACCATTCTCCTCAAAGTAGTCCCCCTGATACAATAACCTAGAATAGCATAAAAAGTTTATGCAGTGGGTCGGAAAGGGCTTGCGGTTCGAAAGAAACCCGTCAGCATACTGGTTCTGCCGAACTTGTCTCGCAGAATTCGTGTGGTGCATAAAAACATGTGAGGTTTATACATGTTTAGACAATTCATACAGAATTCTTATTTGACGGGTATTCATTAGACTTTTGCCTAGGCGTCAGCCATGGACGAAGCTAGGGCTTTTGCACCTTGCCACATCACGGGCTTCTTTCAGATACTCGACGAGACAGCTAGCGCCCTGAAAGCGGGTTCTAGGGGGGCGGGCGTTTCCTTCTGTAAAGGGGTCGAAACCCAGATCAAGGCGAAGCATTCTAGCAGAGACTTACGGGTCTTCATCAACGGTGTAGCTGTAGATTCTGCGGAAGTCTCTGAACATGTCGTCGATGCTTTTAGCTCTCGCTTCAAAGAAATGGATAACCTGGAGATAATCGTTGAGCATCATGTGAAGGTTCCCTTAGGGGCTGGTTTCGGCACTAGCGGAGCCGCAGCTTTAAGCCTTGCCTTGGCCTTGAACGATGCTTTGGGCTTGGGCTTGTCCAGAATTGAAGCAGCTCAGCTCGCACATGTGGCCGAAGTTGAATGCAAGACGGGGTTGGGAACTGTGATTGCCGAAACTTTGGGCGGCGTGGAGATAAGAGTTAAACCGGGGGCTCCAGGAATTGGGGAAATAAAGCAGGTGCCCGTTCCGAAGGACACGGCGGTTGCCTGCCTAGTTTTTGGGCCATTGTCAACCAGAAGGCTTCTTTCTGACTCGGTAACTCGAAAGCGAGTCAACGAGCTCGGTGGAAAACTGGTCGACAGCTTGGTCAACGAACCGAGCATCGCGAACTTCATGCAACTATCTAGGCAATTTGCTGAGCACGTCGGACTGATAACGAGCACGGTGAGGGACGTATTAGAATTGGCTGACGACGTAGGCTCTGTTTGCAGCATGCCGATGTTCGGCGAATCCGTGTTCATGTTAGCCCAGCGTGAATCGCTTGATGAACTGTTGAGAATCTTTCACGAACACTGTTCAGGCGGACAGGTCTTTGTCAGCAACGTTGACTTCCAGGGGGCACGAGTGCTACGATGAAGATTCCAATGGGGCACCCAAGAGCAGAATCTCTGCAAGTGAGAGAGAGGGTGATTGAACAATGTGCTCAGGGAGTCGTGACGCCTGCAGGACTAATAGCTCACGGCCGCGGGGAAGCCTTCGACTACCTGCTCGGAGAGAAAACGACCCGATCGGCCTTGCGGGCAATCGAAGCAGCGGCAGTGGCATTACTCGTGGCTGGGAGACCGGTGATTTCGGTCAACGGAAACGTGGCCGCTTTGGCGGCTGAAGAAATCGTCAGGTTGTCTGAGATAGTAGGAGCGAAGATTGAAGTCAACCTGTTCTACAGATCGCTCGGCAGGGAAAAGGCCATCCAAAGACTGCTTGAAAAGGCGGGCGCACGCGAAATCATGGGAGTCGGTGAGGATGCCTCTGCGAGAATTCCCGAGTTGGCGAGTGAGAGAAGACGGGTGGACCCGCGAGGCATATACATTGCTGACACGGTGTTAGTGCCTTTGGAAGACGGTGACAGGACTGAAGCGCTCGTGAGAATGGGAAAGACGGTGATCAGCGTCGACTTGAACCCCTTATCAAGAACGGCCCAGAAAGCATCAATCACCATAGTCGATAACATAGTGAGGGCCGCACCGAAGCTTGTGCAAGCCGCCCAGAAACTAAGAGGAGAAGGAAAGGAAAAATCGAGACTCGTCCGGGTGGATTTCGACAACGAGAAGAACCTTGATGAATCGATAATGTTGATCAACAAAAGACTGTCAAAGCTTGCAAAGGAGCGAAAGCACCTCACTCTCGAGGGAGAAAGGCTTGACCTTTGAACATATTTTCATCCTGGGCGCTGGAGCGATCGGAAGCGTCTACGGAGCGCTCCTCTCCGAGAAAAACAATGTGATGCTTATCGGAAACGAGGCTCACGTAGAAGCGATAAAGGCTAATGGGCTTTCCATTGTAGGAGACATGAAAAGAGTTTTTCACCCAGAAGCGACTGCTCAAGTCAACAGCATACCCAAAAGGTCGCTGGTCCTGCTTACCACAAAAGCGTACGACTCCGCAAAAGCCGTCAGAGGAGTTAAGAGACTACTCAAGAAAGACACCGTCATACTGATTCTTCAAAATGGTCTAGGGAACGAGGACATCGTTCGTCGAATCGTCTCCTGCCAGGCCAAGGTTCTGAGGGGGATAACGAAGATGGCCGCCGAATTCTCAAGGCCCGGTCGAATAAGGTTCTGGCGAGGCAAAACAGTGATCGAGCCTGACGACGATTCCACGAAGATCGTGAGCATCTTCAACGCCTCCGGATTGGAATCGAGGCTTTCCAGAGACATCGATGCAGACGTGTGGAACAAGCTCGTGGTCAACTGCGTGGTTAATCCATTAACGGCTATACTTCACATCAGAAACTGCGAGATCTGGGAGCACTCACTCAGGAACGTCACGAACGGCGTTGTCCGAGAATGCGTCGAAGTCGCCGGGGCAGAGGGAATATCCCTGCCCCGAAGCCTGACAAGGAGAATTGACAGACGGGTCGCAGGCTCCGCGAACTTTTCTTCCATGCACCAAGACATAGCGAAGGGAAAACGGACAGAAATAGACTTTCTCAACGGAATGATCGTTGAGCTGGGCAAAAAACATCACATTGCGACGCCAGTCAACGAAACGCTCGTAAGCCTCATAAAATTCCTGGAGGGAAGATATGGAATTTCAGGAAAAGATTAAGCAGAAAAAAGGAAAGGAAAAAATCGTAATGCTGACGACCTATGACTATCAAACAGCGAAAATACTGGACGAGATGAGAATCGACCTCATACTGGTCGGAGACAGCCTAGGAACGGTGTTCCAAGGCCACAGCGACACGAGAAGCGTAACGATGGAAGAGATGGTCTACCACACACGAGCCGTGGCGAGAGGCGTCAGGGACACGCCTGTCATAGGAGACATGCCCATAAACAGCTATGAGACCGTCGCGGGAGGCCTGAAAAATGCGAAAAGATTCCTCGATGCGGGTGCACACGGAGTAAAGATCGAGGGAAACAAACCTGACATCGTGGAGACTCTGAAAGAATCAAATGTTCCGGTGATGGGCCACGTTGGAATGCTCCCTCAGACAGCAGAGTCGTACAAGGTAAAGGGCAAAACCGCTCAGGAGGCTGAAAAAATCCTGCAGGACGCTACCCAGCTGGACGCCTCAGGAGTGTTCTCAATCGTGTTGGAGTGCATCCCTGAAAGCCTGGCAGAAGAAATAACCTCTCACGTCAATGCGCCAACGATCGGCATCGGCGCCGGCAAATACTGTGACGGACAGGTGTTGGTCATAAACGACATGCTGGGCTTGAACAATGATTTCAAACCGAAGTTCGTCAAAAGATACGCTGACTTGAACGCCGTGGTGAAGAACGCCGTGGCCACTTTCAGGGATGAAGTCCGCTCCGGCGCGTACCCCGACGAGCAACACACGTACCACTAATCGAAGGAGAAAGAAAAATGCTAAGCAAAGGCCTGCCCAGAAAAGAAGTCCTCCAAGAGCTTGACCTCAGGCTCGGGAAAGACTTCACCTACGAATCTGGGAGAATCATCGGATCCATGTGCAACTACCCCCACCCCCTCGCACGAAAAGTCTATGCACGTTTTATGGAGAAAAACCTGGGAGATTCGGGACTTTTTCCGGCCACGGCCGAGCTCGAAGAAGAGACAGTTCAGATTATCGGCGGCCTACTTTCGAACGAGAAAGCCTCGGGCCACATAATCTCCGGAGGAACCGAAGGCAACATCCTTGCCCTGTGGGCCGCCAAGAAATCCGCGAAAAAGGAAAAGTGCGAAGTGATCGTCCCAGCTTCTGCCCACTGCTCCTTCGACAAGGCAAGCGACCTTCTAGACATAAAAATCGTCAGGGTCAGGCTGAACAGCAAGTTCCAAGTCGACACGGACGCAGTTGCAAAAGCGATAAACCCGAACACAATAGCAGTCGTCGGCATAGCAGGAACTACAGGACTCGGCACCGTAGACCCGATAGACGAGCTATCCGAAATCGCCCTAGATAACGGCCTCTACCTTCACGTGGACGCTGCCTTCGGCGGATTTGTCTTACCATTTCTCAAAGAACTAGGACACGACATTCCAATCTTCGATTTTCAGGCGCCAGGAGTCTGCTCCATAACCGTCGACTCCCACAAGATGGGCCTGGCACCCATCCCCGCCGGCGGAATACTATTCCGAAACGAAAAGATCAAAGAAAACATCTCATGGAACATTTCATACCTCGCGGGCGGAGAGGCAAAAAATGCCACAATCGTCGGAACGCGATCGGGAGCATCAGTGATCGCCGTCTGGAGCCTCATTAGGCACCTCGGACGGGAAGGCTACACCCGAATCATAAAACGCTGCATGCGTCTCACTTGGAAACTCGCGGAAGAAATACCGAAAATACAAGGCTTAGAGGTCATAACAGAACCGACGATGAACATCATCGGACTGACGTCCCACACTCTGGACATCAAACAAGTGGCACGGCATCTCAGGCTCAAAGGATGGGCAGTTGCGCTCTTCCCAAGACACATTCGAATCGTAGCCATGCCGCACGTCCGGGAAGAGCACGTGGACGAGTTCCTAGAAGATTTAAAGAGTGTCACACGCAAACTAGGATAGTAAAGGGATCAACCTTGATCGAAGAACATCCTTCAAAAGACATCGTTGGAACGAGAGGAACCGAACTAAAGGGCAAGCGCATAGTCCTCTGCATAACAGGCAGCGTGGCCGCCGTAGAATGCCCAGAAATCGCCAGGTCGCTGATGCGTCACGGCGCAGGAGTCTTCAGCGTAATGTCGCCGATGTCACGAATGATCATTCACCCCTATCTTATGGAGTGGGCAACGGGAAACACGGTAATAACAGAGTTGACCGGCAAGATCGAGCACGTGGCCTTGGCAGGAGACAGGCCTCGCAAGGCGGACCTTATTTTGGTGGCACCTGCCACGGCAAACACGATCAGCAAGATCGCCTGTGGCATAGACGACACCACGGTGACTTCTGTAGTTACAACAGCCTTGGGCTCACGCATCCCAATAATCATCGTCCCGGCGATGCACGCGACTATGTACGATCAGCCGATACTGATCGAGAACATCAGGCAACTTCAGTCATTGGGACTCGAGTTCGTCGGACCAAGAATGGAAGAGGGAAAAGCAAAGATCGCAGCAACAAGAGAAATAGTGGATGCCGTCATCAGCAGACTGTTGACCAGACAGGACATGGGCGACCTGAGAGTGCTCATCACCGCCGGCCCCACCGTGGAGCAGATAGATCCGATCCGCGTCGTCACAAACAGGAGTTCTGGAAAGATGGGGGTCGCCCTCGCGGAAGAAGCCCTAAGCCGCGGAGCGAAAGTGACACTCGTCTACGGTCTAGGAACAGCCGCTCCGCCTGGGAGAGCCAAAGTCATCCCAGTCGAGACAACAGATCAGATGCATGAGGCCGTCCTGGCCGAGTTGCAGTCCGAAGAATACGATGTTGTAATTGCCGCAGCCGCAGCGGCTGACTGGAAAATCAAGAAACCATTTGCCCATAAGGTCTCAACTCGCAAACTCGACTCTTTAAGCTTGGAATTCGAGCCGACTCGAAAGATGATTGACCAGGTAAAAAAGGTCAGCCCTAAGAGCTTTCTTATAGGGTTTCGGGCAGAATACAAGCTGCCGAGAAAGGACCTTATTGAGAGTGCGCACAAGAAGCTACTTGAGGCAAACGCTGACTTAATCGTCGCCAACGACGTAGGTAAGAAGGGCGCAGGGTTCGGAACTGATACGAACGAGGTTTTCATAATTGACAAAAAGAAGAACGTTACACACGTCCCAATGGCGCACAAGCGAGAAGTGGCAAGGAAAATTCTCGATGCTGCGAAGGAAAGAATCAAACCAAAATAGTCTTATACGCGGTCCATGGGCCTGAATGTGAGAGCTGATGCAGAGAAAATTCACAACAGTAGCTGTGGGCGGGACATTCGACGAACTCCACAGAGGACACAAAACTCTCTTGCTGGAAGCATTCAGCGTCGGCGAACACGTTCAAATCGGCCTATGCTCGGACAATTTTGTAGAGCGACTGAGCAAACCACACGTTACGGCATCCTACGACCAACGATTGAGAGAGCTTGAAGCCTTCCTGCGTCACAATGGGCTTCGGGAAAGGGCCGACGTCGTGTGCATCGACGATCCCTTCGGAGTAACACTGTCCGACCGAAGCATTGAAGCACTGGTCGTGAGCAAGGAAACCGAACCCATTGCGCTGGTGATTAACAGAAGAAGAGGCGAGGCCGGATTACCACCGCTCCAAATCCTCGCGATTAATATGATCCCATCTGAGAACCATTTTCCAATATCAACGACGCGTATCCGCTGTGGAGAGATCGACCGAGAAGGGCACCTACTTAGAAAATGAACACCTGAAAAAAGAATATTTAAGTCACCATCAGTCTTCTCTAAGGCCAGGGGAAAATTGCTAAGAACAGGCATTGCAAGACTGCCGCTTCATTATGGCAAAGCGCCCGAATGGCTAACTACGCGGATGAAAAAGCTTGCGAGCCAGATCGTAACGTTGATTCTGGACGAATACGGCCCGGACGATTTTCTGAGTCGGGTATCTGACCCATTCTGGTTTCAGGCCCTAGGTTGCGCACTCGGCTATGACTGGCACTCCTCGGGCGTAACCACCGTGTTGACGGGGGTCCTGAAAGAGGCTATCGTGCCTGAGGAACATGGCATCGCCGTCTGCGGAGGAAAAGGCAGAACCTCAAGGCAGACACCCGTCGAGATCGAAAACATTGGAGAAAAGTTCGACCTCTCAGAGCATGACATCGAGACTCTCCGTCACGCAAGCAGGATGAGCGCCAAAGTTGACAACACCGCAGTCCAAGCTGGCTACCAACTTTATCACCATGCTTTCTTCGTCACCGAGGATAGAAAATGGGCCGTAGTTCAGCAGGGCATGTGCACGCAGGACCGCACCGCCCGACGCTATCACTGGTTGTCCGAAAAAGTGGACAGCTTCGTCGTTGAACCACACAGTGCAATGGTCGGTGACGCAAGACGTGAGTCTGTTTTAGACATGGTCTCGAGAGAAAGCGAAAACTGTAGAAAAGTCTCGGTGGACCTCGTGAACGATGGCCCCGAAAAAATCATCCAAATGATCGTTCCTAATCGCCAAAAGCTGCTTGATGAGTGGCTTCACTCCAAAGTGGACGAACCGATGAAAGAACCAGCAACAGAATTCCTATCAATGCCGGTGAACATAAGCTGGAAGGCCCTGCGCAAGGCGTACGAATTTCAGCCCAAGAACTATGAAGAGCTTCTGGGGCTTAGGGGAATAGGCCCAGCAGCCGTAAGAGGCTTAGCACTCATCGCAGAACTGGTGTACGGTGCGAGGCCAAGCTGGAAGGACCCAGTGAAATACTCATTCACCTACGGAGGAAAAGATGGCGTTCCCTTCCCGGTGGACCGAAAAGCCATGGATGACTCTATACAGATGCTCAGAGAAACAATCGAAGCATCAAGAATAGGAAACAAGGAAAAAACACACTCTCTGCAAAGGCTCAGGGGCCTTGTGCCACGGGATATCAACAGCTAGGATGCAGGATCATAAATGCCTGAACATGGTATAGACAATTATGAGCCGTGAAGACCACTCTTGGGTCAGACTCTCCGGGGTCATAGGTATAGTCGCGCCAATAATCGCTTTCACGTGCATCCTGCTCGCGATAAGTTCTTACCCGTCATTCAACTGGACCGACAATGCTTTGAGCGACTTGGGCGTCAAGGACGGCATTACGGCTCCGCTGTTCAACTATGGGCTGATCGCAAGCGGTGTTTCAACACTCGTCTTCGCGGCAGGTTTGTTCAAATTTCTGCGTGAGGAGACAACTGGCAGAATGGGCGCCTTCATATTGGGGTCAGCGACGATAGCCTTGGTCTCGATAGGCACCTTTCCCGAGAACGCAAGACCGACGCATTACTATGCTTCCGTGGCTTTCTTCGTGCTCTGTCCTATTGCTATGCTCTTCTTCGCGGTTGCGTTTATGCGCGCAAAGAAACCGCAGATAGGTGTGTTCACATTGAGCACAGCGATAGTCGCCGCTGTTCCTTGGGTGGTACAATTCGTGTTCCCTTACGTCTCGAATGTGGCTGTCCCCGAAACGATTTCCGCATTGTCAGCGGCAGCGTGGTCGATGGGCGTGGGGTTCAAGATGTTAAGCAGGGCTGCACGGCCACGGGGTTAGCACCCTGTGTTTTCGACTTTGTGAAAATCTTCTGGCTCTTTGCCACTTCGATCCTCTTCGAGAAACAACGAAATGTCACAGTGTATGATATGACGACTTCTAGGCGTCTGAGTAAACCTGCGAGCAACACAACGAAGAGAAGGACACTTTATGGCCCTGATTCTTCGCAAATTCTATCGCCTCTTCAGCTGGGAAGGCTATCGCATCCACACCGGCCCTTATCGCCAGAACATCCGTTTCCTTCCTATGCATCCCCTTCGGCCGCATGCAGCCGAGAACCAACGGCGTATCGGGAAACATCGTTCTGGCGGTCACTATCACTCTAGCTATGTCCACGGGTCTCGGCGGCCGGACGCCTTCCATCAGGGTGCCTCGCACGGGCATGAAAGCTATTATTACCAAGGCTGAAGGTTTAGTCCGCGAAATCATTTCCAACGCTTGTAATTCGCCCTTCAGTTGTCCATGGTGAAGCCCGGCGATCACGTGAGGCACGAAGTTGATGCCTGCATTGTTCAAGGCTTCGAGGGAAAGTGCATAGTCCCTCACCGTCGTATTCATCTTGCAGATTTCTCTTATCGTCGCATCAGATCCGATCACATCAATCAACGCAGTGTCGACTCCGTTCTCTGCCAGGGCTTGGGCAGTTGGAAAATCTATTATGCCCGTATGAACGACGACCGTAAGGCTGAGCTCGCGTTTGATCTTTCCGATTGCATCGACGAAGCCGGCAAGGGGTACGGATCCGTCTGGGAGACAGCCTCCGCTTATTAAACAGCCCAGCGCTCCCCTGAGTTTGAGCCTCTTGCACAGTTCAAACAGCTTTGCAGGCGTGGTCGCGGGGTACATTGTTTCCAGGACTCTTCCACCGCAGTGTTCGCACTTCAACGCGCATTTGCCGGCCGTCACAGAAACGGTCGGAAAATCAGCAGTCGAAGAAGAGTAGTAGCTTGATCTGTAGTACATGAAGCTCGGAGCGTAGAAGTTGACCCGCTTCAACCCCGAACCCAAATGGTCATCATAAATGATGCCTAAGAGATCATCGTCTGTCATCTGCCAGACTGTTCTGGCTCCAAGGTTCTTCATCGCTCTCTGCTCAAGAGCTGCTTGTCCCCGTGTTTAACTTTTCGTTTCAACTGCACGCCTCTTGCCATCAGAGTTCGAAGCATGATGGCACTGCTCAGTGCAGGAATTTCTTGCCAGTCAGCTTGGTGGGCCTTATCACGCATATTCTCACTGCTTTCATTTCTTTCTCGCGGTCTCTTCCTGGCTTCTTCATGTACGTATCGAAGTCCTGTGGAATGCGGTATTTGTCTATCAGTTTTTGCAGGTAAGGAGTCATTTCTTCCTCATCTGCGAGGATTCTTGCCTTGCCGAAAACGACCACGCTCTTGTACATCGACGCATCAGACAGGGTCTCGTCCACCTCGAAGCAGACGTCTGGATTCTCCCTCAGCGCACGCATCTTGAGGCCCTCGTTGCAGGTGTGGAAGAATATCTCCCCGTCTGCATATGCGTAGCCAAGAGGAACAACATGGGGGCTTCCCTCAAAAAACAGTCCGAGCCTGCCTACTCGAGCACAGGTAAGGAACTGCTGTATTTCTTCTGAAGTCATTTCGTTCAAAGACATGTTCAGTCAGCCTTTCCTCGGTTCTTAACAGCGAATTCTGAGGCAGAATCAGTCTATTAAGGGTGTTCGAGGCATCTCATTGTTTCCGCCCAGGAACGCGTCAAACGTTGCAGGTCCTGAAGCTTCCGCACGTATACCGGGCATCTAGCGCAAGTCTAAACTAGGAGCAGACCCAAATCATTGTCAGGGAAAACCGGTTGACCATAGTCGAAGGTGAATGTGTTGAGCAAGAACGAGAAATGGGCTGAAGAATTGAGTTCTCAATGTGGCATAAGCTCAGCTTTTCTCAAAAAGGCGATGGAAGAACTGAGTGAAAGCTGCTACGCGGACGCGAAGACGTCCAAAGAGATCATAGAAGAGCTGATGTTGAGTTGCCATATGGACAAGACCGAGCTTGAGAAATTCGTGGATGAAATTTCCAAGAACTGCCCCAGTGACGCCAAAAAGCTCAAGGAAGAGATCACCAAGGCAGAGGGCAACAAGAACAGAGTGTGGCAAGGAGTACGCGAGTGGGCGCAGTACCGCGGGGGCGCACGGTAGCTCAAACGGCTCAATAGAACCTACGTGAGAATCCAGCAGCCATTGGTTCCCAGGACATCCTAACCTTTCTCTTTTCTTTGTTTGCCGCAAAAACTTTAATTTCCCACTGGCGACTCATCCCTCATGGTGCAGAAGTCCTGAGACTTATGGGCTCCGATGAGTGAAATGGCGATCAGAAGTGTCAGCAACGGCTTACCGAGACTAGTTAGGCTTTCTTTGGGCACAGCCATGGGCCTCGGGCTGTTAGATGGCCGCCTTGATGCGCCGCCTACAACAGTGTATCTGATGACTCACCGCCTGGGCAAGTGCTGCGCTAATTGCAGATTCTGTCCTCAGGCGAGGGAAAGCCGTGGTCGAGCCGACATGCTTTCAAGGATTTCTTGGCCAGCTTTTCTGACAAAACGTTTTCTTGATGCGATTCAGAGCTCTGTCGGTGGAGAAGCCCTGAAACGCGTTTGCATACAGGCCTTGAGCTATCCAGAAGTCTTTACGCACATAGAAAAGCTGATAGGAGCGATAAAGGAGCGGACATACCTACCCATTTCAGTTTCCTGCCAACCAATAAACACAGAAAACATACGGCGAGTCGCCGAGGCGGGAGCTGAAAGAATAGGGATACCACTCGACGCCGCGACGCAGAACCTGTTCGAGAAAATCAAGGGAGTATCTGCAGGGGGACCTTACACTTGGCGAGGCCAGTTTGAACTCCTAAAGGATGCTGTCAGCATCTTTGGCAGGGATCGAGTCAGCACGCACTTGATCGTTGGACTAGGCGAGTCAGAAAAAGAAATGATTAGCATCATTCAAGAATGTGTCGACGTAGGCATCATCCCAGCCCTTTTTGCATTCACGCCGGTTCCTGGAACAGAGTTAGAGCGTGAGAGTCAGCCGCCAGTTGAAAAGTACAGACGGGTCCAAGTTGCCCGGAGCTTGATCTTGCGCAAAGCAGTGACGATCAGAGAAATGCGTTTCAACGAACAGGGGTCACTGATAGATTTTGGCGTAGCCAAGCAGAATGTGGAACGAGTCGTGGAATCGGGTGAGCCATTCCTCACCACCGGATGCCCGAACTGCAATCGACCCTACTACAACGAGAGGCCCAGCGGTCCCCTGTACAATTTTCCAAGGGAACTGACGAAAGAGGAGATTTCCGAAATTAAGAAGCAGCTAGGCTCAGAGAAGGCATGAGGACTTGAGCACGGCGTATCTTCTCGATGCAAACGTCACTGAAACCAACGCGGTCAGACTGAAATTCCTGGGTGGAAATGGGAACGTTCGAGAATTTATCGACGACGAGTACAAGCCATACTTTCTGACGACATACCCCCTGACGGGAGAGGGCGAAGAAGTCGTGAGCCACTTCAGCGGCAGCGTTGAGCCAGTGGGCAAGCTTGATCTGTTCACGGGTGAAAAAAGGACGTTGGCAAGGGTTTCTTGGCCCAACCCGACGATTGCGACGAAGGCAGCTGAACGGTTTCCTTTAAAATGGGAAAGCGAGATCGATTTCTCTAGATCCTACGTCTATGATCATCGGTTGAATTTTGGAGCATTGTGCTCCGAAAACGTGGAGTCTGCTTTGAAAGTGCCCGCTGAGACAGTTGGAGAAGCTGCAGAGAAGCTCGTTGAGGTTCGGCAGAGTGATCCCCAGAAGTATGCTCAATTTTCCCATTGGCTGGGACTTCTAGATCAGCCGGTTCCTATTCTAGGTTCAGGTGTATTCGCGGCTAGGCAAGGTGAGATAGATAGTGTTGAAAGGGCATGGAGGCTTTCTCGAATAGCCAACATCCCATTGAGGCAAGCTTTCGAAAGCAATCGGGTGAGCGATTGGTGGAGATCTATAATCTACACGTATCTGAGGAAGAACAACGTCCTTGTTCCAACGGCTCAGGAGCTGACCAAGGGTAAGGCCACGCACACGGTTGCCGGAGCCTTAACCATGGCGCCTAAGGCTGGAACCTATTTCAATACCGTTGTCTGCGATTTCGAAAGCCTCTACGCCGGTTGCATCGACAGCTTCAACCTCTCCTATGAAACCGTTGATTGTGGGCATGTTGAATGTGAAGGAAACAGAATACAAGACTTTGACGGGCATGTTTGCACTCGTCGAAGAGGGTTCTACGCCGTTCTCGTTGGGGCTCTGAAGGAGCTTCGAGTCAGGGTCTTCAAGCCTGCTTCGAAGGACGCAGCATTGACTGATGAGCAAAGAAGGACGGCAAACTTGACGGCGAAGCTGTTGAAGCTGATTCTGGTCTCAAGCTATGGGGTTACGGTCAGAATTCGCGGACTGGCGTACCCACCGTTGGCGGAATCTATCACGGGTTATGGGCGCTACGTATTGAGAGAGAGTTGGCGAATGGCCGAAGAGAAAGCGATGAGACCGCTCTATGGTGACACTGATTCTCTATTCCTAGACGATCCTTCGAATCAACAGGTAGACTGGCTCATAAGAACGGTCAAGGAGCGGTTCTGGCTGGATCTTGCCGTGGATAAGCGCTACAGACTGTGCGTCTTGCCCAGAGCGAAGAAGGCATACTTCGGAATACTCTCTGATGGGACGCCTGATGTGAAGGGAGTCACGGCCAGCAAGTCCAATTCTCCAGGGTATATCAATAACGTCTTCGAGCAGTGCCTTAAAGAGCTTTCCAGCGTAAAGAATTCTGAGGAGTACCTGCAAGCGAAGGCCAAGATCAGAGGAGACGTGCAGAAGGGCATAGCGAATCTGAAGAAGAGAGCCGTCAGACTCGAGGATCTAGCGTATTCCGTGAGGCTTTATTTTGACCCGAAAGAGAGAGTTGCAGGTGCAAAGAGCCTGCATCAGCCTTATCAGTGTGCCCTGCAGCTTATCGACGCGGGTAGGGCGTTGAAAAGAGGCGATGTTGTCTCCTTCGTCAAGGTGAAGCCGTTCAACTACAGGGGCAGAACTTTCACTGTGAAACCAACAGAAACGGTAACGGATTTGGGAGAGATAAACATGGGGGACTACGTTCGCAATTTGCTGAGCGCCCTGAATCAGGTTTTTGAGCCCATGGGCATCGGCCTTCAGGTGGAAAGAGAGGCTGAAATCTATCGCTGGGTCCGAGAATGAGGCGGAGTTGCTGATCGAAAAATCTTTATGTGCAGGATAGAAGTTAATGCCTTCTAAACTGCTGGTGACCGGTTTGACAGAGGGATCTGTTGAAGACAAGAGGATAACGTTGAAGGAGGCCGTGAAGCTTGTTCCTGACGGTGCTCACCTCTTCTGGGGCGGCTTCGGCTTTCAGCGGCCGCCTATGGCGTTCGCTCAGGAGTTGGTGAGGCAGAAGAAACGCAACTTGACGGTTTACACTTGCGGGTCGGAAATGGACTTGGACATTCTGTCCGGCGCCTGCGTGGTCTCGCGGCTTGAGCTGGCGTTCTACGCGATCGAAGGCATAGGCTTGGTACCCAACATTCAGAGAAGAGTCCGCGATGGCACGATTGAGATCGAGGATTACACTAATTTGGCCATGGCGTTGCGGTTCATGGGTGGGGCGTTGGGTGTCCCATTCATGCCGTTGAAGAGCATGCTTGGAACAGACCTGCTGGCGAAGACCAAGTTTAAGCAGAAGAAGGCGGAGGTGATAGCATGCCCGTTCACTGGCGAGAAGGTCGTGCTTGTCCCTTCGGTGCGCCCGGATTTCAGCATCGTGCACGCTTCGCGGGTGGACATGGAGGGGAACGCTCAGATTGACGGCATCAAGGGTGAGGACGTCGAAGGAGCCAGAGCGGGCAAGAAAGTTATCGTTCTGGCTGAGGAGATCGTGCACCCAGAGTTCATTCGTGCCAGGCCGGATCAGACGGTCATACCGAACATATACGTGACTCACGTTGTCGAGTGCCCGTGGGGCTCTTATCCGATGATGGTTTACGGCTACTACGATTATGACATGCAGCACGTTCGAATGTACTATGATCAGTGTAAGACGGAAGAGGGCTGGCAGAAATACTGCGAGGAATACATAACCGGCGTGAACAGCCACGAGGAGTACCTGCAGAAGGTGGGGATCGGACGGTTGATGAGGCTGAGGGCCAAGAAGCCGCTGGCCTACTAAACGGAGGACACGAAAGCATGAGCAAGTGTGCGAATCCTGAGGAGTTTTCGACTCTTGAGCTTATGGCCGTCTGCGGTTCCAGGCAGATAAGGAACAGCGACGTGGTGTTCATAGGCACCGGCTTGCCGCTTATCGCGGCGATGTTGGCGAAGAAGACGCATGCTCCGAGGGCCAAGATAGTGTACGAGGCGGGGTTCATCGATTCGAACGCGAAGGACATAGCGCTCTCGATCGCGGATTCAAGGCTGGGTTATCAGGCGGCCGCAGCCATTGGTCTCATCGAGACGTTGGGTCTCATGTTGCAGGGCGGACACGTGGACGTCGGCTTCGTCGGTGCGGCTCAGATTGACGAGTACGGGAACATAAACACCACCTGGATCGGAAGCTTCGAGAGGCCGACGGTGAGACTTCCTGGGAGCGGCGGCGGGAACGACATTATCAGCTCTGCCAAGCGCATCGTGGTGATTATGACTCATGAGAAGAGGAAGATGGTCAGGAAGCTGGATTATCTCACTAGTCCGGGTTTCCTGAATGGGCCAGGCGCCAGGGAGAAGGTTGGTCTGCTGGGCGGGGGGCCTTCGCTCGTGGTGACGAACCTGTGCCAGATGGATTTCGATCCGAAGACGAAGCGCATGAGGCTGGCCACGATTCATCCGGGCGTTACTGTCCAGCAGGTGGTGGAGAACTCGGGTTTCGACCTGATCGCTCCGGAGGGCGTGCCGTCGACGGACCTGCCGACTCGTGAGGAGCTGAGGCTTTTGAGGGAGATCGACCCCGGCGGGATTTACATTCCGAGGGCTAGGTAGGCGGGGGCTGTTCCTGCGTTTTTAGTTTGGGCTTTTGTCTGGTGACCTGTTCGACTGCGGTCCAGAATTCCTCGTCGGTCAGTGGTTTGCGCAGGTCTTTCATGAGTTTCTTGATCTGGTAGAAGGTCATCTGTGCCTCGCCCTTGTCGACGCCTTCGTATATTCGTTTCATTCTTCTCATTATTTCGTCGATTTGCGGCGGTGAGGGTTTGATTCCTGCTTCGGCAAGTCGGCTCTGGATGAGCTGTTTCTTCGCTTGCATGCCGAAGTAGTACTGCGTTGCTCTTCCGACGATCTCGGGCGGGAAGGGCTCGTGGATCAGCGGTTCGGCCAGCGCGTCTTCGATGGGCGTGTCGAGCTCCTGTGAGAAGGCGTTGTCTCCGATTATGGGTTTGTGGAATTGCACGGGCAGAGCGAAGGTCTTCTCTGCTAGCTGCGCGACCCTGTAGAGCTTGTTCATGTCTACTCCCGTGTCTACGTCGTACAGCAGTTCCAGCGCGGTGACTACTTCTTCGAGGGGTGCGGTTCCGGATCTTTCGCCGTAGCCTGCGATGCAGGTGTGTACGTACGCGACTCCTTCCTCTGTGGCTGCCAGCGTGTTCGCCGTTGCGAGGCCGAAGTCGTTGTGGCAGTGGACGGAGAGTGGGGTCTTGATGCCCAGATGGGTGAGGCCGTCTCTCACATGCGAGAATAGGTATCGCATCGATAGGGGTCTGAGGAATCCGACCGTGTCTGCGATGACGAGGCGGTCTGCGCCGGCCTTGGCTGCCTGCTGGAATATCTGGATGAGGTCCTCGAGTGGTGTTCTGGCGCCGTCTTCGAGTATGAAGTTGATTTTGGAGCCGTGCTTCTTTGCGTATTCGATGCTTTCCACGGTTTTTTGGAGGACCTGTTCCTTCTTCATCTTTAGCCTGTACTGCAGGTTTATCCCGTTGTACGGCGTGATTATGGAGATCTCTCTTATGCCGCACTCCAGGCATGCGTCGACCTCGCTCCTCATTGGGCGCGCGGAGGCTACGAGGCTCGTCTGCTGGAAGCCTTCGTTCGCGATTCGTCTCACGTCGTTCTTTTCTTGTTCTGAGAACCCCGGGTAGCCTATCGTGATCGTTGATACGCCTAGCTCGTCCAGCATCTTTGCGAGTTTGACCCGCTCCACGTAGGTCAGGAACACTATGGGAGCATGGACTCCTTCCCTGAGGGTTTCGTCACATATGAAGACTCTGTCTGGGAGCCTCGGCGGCAGATTCTTGCGCAGCCGATTGTAGTTCGCTATGAGCCCCTGCGCCTCAAGCTTCTTGAATATAGTCTTTCTCAAGCTGACCTGCCTCTCAACAAACCTGCCCGAAGGCGTACACTGATATTCTTCGGTCATTAATATAAGAATTGACATGTTCTCCGAGAGCCGAGAAAACAATGTGCACAAGGGAATCTTGCGTGGATCGGTATTTTGGGCTGTTTTCAGCCGAAAATACACCTACCCCTTTCTACCGGTCGATTCTTCTGGGCCTTCAACATAGGCTTTTCAGTTGACGCGCTCGTTAAAGCATAGTCGAGGCAGAGAGTTGAAGCAGAGAAGCTGGCAAAACTGCTGTTCTAAACTTTCCAGGACCTTCTTGAAAGCGAAGGGATGGGAAAGACCGAAGGGTTTCCACAGAACAAGCGGGGCTCCTGGGCGCGAAAGCCCGGCGGCTCCGGATCGTTTAGTCTTTCTTGCTCTTCACTAGCTGGGTGAATTCTTGCGGGTGTTTTTGGTTTTTGATCGGACAAGTTCTAGTGCGGCGGCTCTTGCTCCCAGTTCCGCCTTTATCTTTTCGTCGGCGCTTCCGATTATTATGACGTCGCCGTCTTTCAGGTCCATCTTTGACAGTGAAGCACGGATCGATGGGGCACTCTTTGACACGTCTTCTTGCGTGCCCGGCATGGCCAGCCTGTTCTCAGCGAAGACCAGAGTAGTGGCTCCGCTCGCCCCTGCCATTATGGCCGCGTCTCTTTGTTCCAAACCGTATTTTACGGACCCTTTCATTTCTGTCACTCGCACTGCCACGTTGAAGGGCCCAACTGTCAGGGGCGTTGAGGGAACGTCTATCGGCTCGCTCACGAGGGCTCTCAGGCTGGAGAGCAGTCCTCTTCCGCTCGCGGATAGCGAGATCCCTGATTTTGAAACGTCGATCAGCCCTTCATTCTTGAGATGCTTGACGAGAGTCCTGGCCTCGCCTTCGCCCAAGTGAAGGTCTTTCGAGAGTTTTAACCTGCCCACAGTTCCTATGACGCTGATGTCTTCCAAAGCTTTTATGATGTGGGCTCCCGCGAACGATGGCGACCTTCCAGGGGCGATTTTCGCCGCGACTCTCTCCACGGTTTCAAGTGCTTTCAACCGTGTTCTCCTCGTCGTGTAAGCTGTTGTCGGTTGTTTATAGGAATTGTTATATATTGGTTGGATGGATCATCTATCCAGAGAGCAGCCAACCTAATGAATACTATCAAGATAGCCATAATCGTAACGTTCTGCGCACTGTCAATAGGGACGAACTATGCTATGTATGGCCTATTGAACGTCAAACTTATGGACTTTATCGTCTTCGTCGGAGGCTTCTGCTTTGGATCAGTCGCAGGCGTTTCGGTCGGAGTGATCTCTTGGGCAGTTTACGGCACCCTGAACCCACAAGGATTCGTGCTGCCAATCTTGCTTGCAACAACGTTTTCAGAGACGATATATGGGATCGCAGGTGGCCTATTGCGGAAAGGGTTAACTGACTTCAAAGGCGAAACGAGGAAAGCAAGCGTGTTCTTTGCTTCAGTGGGTGCACTGCTGACTCTAGCATATGACGTCATCACCAACGTCGTGTTCGGATTAACCGTGGGCTGGAATGTTATTTTTGCAGTTGTTGTCGGCTTCATTCCCTTTGGACTCGCGCACGAAATTAGCAACTTGGTGTTCTTCGGGGTCGGCTCAGTTGCGGTTATATCTGCGATTAACAAGGTTGTCGGAGGTGAGAGAAACGTCAATCTTAAAGAATAAGTGGCTGATAACCACAGTAGCTGTTTTATGCTGGGCATTGTCAACATCATTCATAGCAGGGTATTACTGGCTTCAGTACACTGACTTTATGAACAGAGTTGGCGGTGTGCCCATCTCCGTTGACATAGGCATAAATTACGGAAACTCCACGGGCGCCAACGAGAACACGGCGGTATCGCACACAACTGTTTGGAGTAACAACACGAAAGCATTGACAGGGATGACCCTCTTCAAAGTCACAGAAGACACGGCCAACGTTACATTTGACGCGATGGCTGGATATGGCGTTTACATAAAATCAATAAACAACGTGTCTGCCACTGGCTATTATGGATGGGTGTGGTGGTTATGGAATGGTAATGGTGAAGGGTGGACGCTGGGATCCATTAGTTCAGGCGCGTATGCAGTCTCACAAAACCAGACATTCATGTGGTACTATGAGAGTGGTAACCCATGGCCTCCGCCTTCACCCTGAACCAAAATGGAGCCGGCACGAAGCCTTGGACCCTCTGTCATCCAGCCATGTGCGGACGAAAGCCGTGGCAGTCCAAGTTTTCCCCAGCTTTTCAACAACGTTGCGAGGGCACTCCACATCTTCGCAGGTGGTTTCCTGTATGAGCATTTTTCACCTGAACCACCATTCTACCTTGCAATGGGCTTCATCGTCCCAGCTTTTCTTCCAGAACCAAAAATGGTTTATGAACCCGAGAAGGAGAAGAATAACCTCTCTCGAGCCTCTCAGCCCTCAAAAATTCTTCTTAATTGGGCCACACAAGCTGGTCCGGGTAAAACAGGTTACTTCTTGTTTTTCAACTCGTTTCCAATATTCCAAGCTTTGGCGAACTTCTTGCCAAGCGTCCAATAACTTCTGTCATTCATCACGAACAATATGGGTTGCACCTTGCTGAAATCAACCGTACCATCTGTAAGAATCGCTTCATCACAATACGTTGCGATGATCTGTCCCATGAAAACATCGTGGTTTGGAAAATCAACGGTTTTAATGAGACGACACTCCATGTTTATAGCGCACTCCTCAATCATCGGTGCTGTTTTCAATTTCCCGAAAAACGTCCGGAAAAGCGCTGCTTTGTCAAGGTTTTTTCCTGACACTAGGCCGCAATAGTCGGTCTCTCTCACAAGCTTTGCCGAAGGAATGTTTACGCTGAATGTCCCATTCTCCTTGATGCCCGCGTTGGTAAAGTGCGCCTTGCTCATGCCCAGGGAAACCGTGCCAGGGTCCATAATCCCCACATGCGCTATTGTTATGTAGTTAGGTTTTCCATTCACCAATGCTCCAACCAACGTAGTGGGCATAGGATACAGGCAGTTCTTTGCTCCTACTTCTGTCTTCATCTTCTAGCCTCTGACCACATTCATTTCCTACACATTTTAGGGTATGGACAAAAATTCAAGCAGATTTCTTAGCAAGAAGCGAGATATTATTATGGTTGCTGGTTTGAAATGCTTCATTGGTGGTTTGGCTCTACTGATCATAGCTTTCATCTTAGGCATAAACTTCTGCATTCCTCTAGTCTCAATAACTCTCTGTTGTCCGTGGGAGCTTTCAGCGTAGCATTCTCGATTATATTGTTTCTCTCTGCACTAAAGAAAATATGTTCTATGCGAACGGGGGTCATCTATTCCATGTCTTCACTTTTGGGGCCGTTCTTGCCTTCCTAGTACTTAGAGAAGCAGTCTCTTTCCTGCAATTGGTAGCTGGAGCGATAATATTGCTGAGAGTTTACGTACTCTCTCTTCATAGGAAACAAAACCAGAGCAATTCTCCATCAGTCTTTTTGAGCCAGTTTGACGTTTTTCAAGAACCGCATTTTCGCTGCTCTTGAACAGAATACCATGTTTGGAATGAACCTGGATTTGATTTTGCTTGTCATGCGTTCCTTGTCTGGAGACTCGGGTTTGCGTGCGTGCGATGAGCTTAAATCCCTTCTTACTAGTATAAAATTGGGTGACCAAATGAGCAAAAAAGAGAATGAGCGTGCTGAAAGGGCTGAAGAAAATAGGGTTGAGAGCGCTAGAAAATCCCAGTTCAAGACTGAGAGGGCTGAGAGTGATAGAAAATTCCAAGAAGTCATGAGTGGTTCTGATAGATCCAAAGGATGTTGTGAACCATGCAACTACCATGTCAGGACAGATAGTGGAGAATATAAACCTTGCAAGATGGGTCATGAGGATGCCGGACCAAATAGAGAAACCTGTGCTGATTGTTCTGAATCACATTATCATCCCAAAAAGTGAATTTCAGCGCCCGTGTTGTGGTCAGCTGCGCGCGCGGTAGTTGTTGAGATAGTATACCGTACTGTTTGCGCGCTAAATCGTTTGTAACGAATTACGTTCTTCTCAACATTGCATCAAGTAGTCTCAGAATTCAAATTGTAACAAAAGGGGTCGCCAGAAAATTCTTTGCGAAGTTCTGAGCTTACATTGAAGCTTTTAGGTTTCTTGCTTGCTCGTTGGTTGGACAAAACCTCACCAAACCAATCGAGCGCGCGCTAGGGGGTTGGGAATCGAATGAATTCGTTGTTATTTGAGTTGACAATTATCGCTACTGTCATACCGATCGGTAGTTTTTCGATTCTGCTGACTATTGTGAAGTCTAAGTTTTGCGTGTATACTACGTAGTCGGTTTGGTTGATTGTTAGAACGTAGATAGTGTTGCCGTTGCTGACGTATGAGAATTTGTTGGTTAGTGTTCCGGTTATCGTCGTCTCGTTTGAGGGTTGAACTGTTCCTGCTTCGAACCTGTTTTTTGACTCTTTGACGAGGTCTGTGCCTTGGTATGTTTTCCCGTTTTCGCTGGTCATGACGATTGTGTAATGGTCTAGGTTTACGGCGTCAACAATTCCGAGGCCGGCCAGTTTAAGGGTTTCTTGTGCTGAGGTGGACTCGCCTTGTGCAGTGCGCCAATATACTGGAACGAACCAGGCGTTTTCGCCATTTATCGGGTATATCAGGGGCATTTCTGCTTCGTACGCGCCTGTAGTGGGTTTTAGGATGTGGGATTCGATGACGTTCTGCGCCTGTAGGCCGCTCTTGATGTCCAAGCCTGTCGTGTCATAATACTGTATTCCGTTGGCCGCTGTTTTGAACATTCCCGCCATCGTCTGCGCTTCGCCGACGAAGTCGACGGGGATCAGCGCGGTTATCCTGTTTGTGTCGGGGTCGACGATCCATCGGGCGTCGTCCTCGATTTCCACTCTGTTGGTTGATGCGGGTATCCAGGCGAAGCCACCTGCGAAGATATCAAAGCCGTTTCCTCTCCTGGTGGCACCCCATGCACTGATCATGGTCTTGAGCCAGCCTTCGTCGTAGCGTTGGGTGACCCAGTCGGGGATCTGGTTCATGCTGTAGGAGTTTTCCACTTGGCCGAGCTCGTTGTACACGTACACTCCTTTGGGTCGTGCGACGAACGTCCATTGTTGAACTTGGGTAGCTGTCAGGACGTATTTCCAGCTGCCGTTGTCATCGGGTGTCAGAGTAGCTCTGCCGTAGGCGTCGGCAGTAGATAGTCCCCAATAGGCGTTTCCCTGTATGTTTCCGGTGTAGAAAGGTGGGAAATACATGAGTCCTTCGCCGACTTTGAAAGGTTTGTCGATGATCTCGACGTCGAGTTCGGGGTTGTTTGCGTCGACGATTACGAGTCCCTTGATAGTATTGTCACCGTACAGATTTGGCGGGATCATCGTCACTACCCAGACGAGGCGGTCCTTGTAGATGGTTATGTGTGCTGATCCGACCCTTACACTTCCGAAGTGGGCAGCGCTTCTCAGTGCGATGCTCTTCGCCAGTTCTTCAGTCGTCAGCCGTAGCATGTTGTTGGGAATTTCCTGCTGGAACAGCGGTGTTCCCGCGGGTTCGAACGTCAGCATCTGGTCGAAAGAACTTGCATTGTTGACTCTAGACGCGCCTTGGGTCTGCCACAACATGACGGCTGAAAAAACGACAATAGTAATCATTGCTATGGCGGTCAGCCATCTGTATTCTTGCCTTCTGTTCCCTCGACCAAACATCGACCTCAATCTCCTGTTCTCGTATTTTTCGTACATGGATCGTTCGTTGGGGTCGGATAATCTGTAGATGTTCATGTAGGCGAACAACCACTCTGCTAACGTAATGAACAGTTTGAAAAATATGAGCCAGAGAACCATGTAGACATCAATGGTAACTGCAGCAATGGCGATGAATCCGAATAGCGCGCCAGCAAGGCCAAGCAACAGGTATCGCCACTTGCTCCTGATCCAGTGCTCAGTCGTGGGAAACACGAACACAATTATCCATGTCAGCCACCATAGCAATGGAAACATTTCCTTTTCCGTCTCCCCTTCTTTTTATTTCTTGACTTGCAAGGCGCTAACTAATACTACATAAGGGGACCTAATATATGCTGCACGTGTCCAGTATAGCAATTTGAATTTGGGAACCGTCTTCTGGAACGTTGAAGGACAACGTGGACTGTAACAAAAGGCTTCGCGCGCGCTCCGTTTTTCTGGTTTCTTGATCAGGCTCTCGCACGCGCTATCAGGGGACCAGAGTCAACAGTCTGAATGCCACTCCGCCCAGAATTATCGCAAAGACCACTTCAAACAGAGTTATGAATAGGGCCTTCCTCCCACCAAACTCTCTGACCAGGGCGGAGATAGTCGCTACGCAAGGTATGTAAAACATTGCCACAAGCGTGAAGACCACCATTTGAACAGGCGTCAAAGCCTGCAAGCCCACCGGTGCAAGAAGGGTGGCGAGCAAAATCAGCGACAGCTCCTTCCTCAGCACACCGAATATCAAAGTTACGCCCGTGATAACCGGCAATCCGAGCCACGTAACAGTAACAGGGCTGAGCATGTTTGCAACCGGGTTCAACAAGCCAAAAACATCCGCGGCCTTTAGCACGAGGCTCCCAACAATTATCAATGGAAAAGCTATCTTTATGAACTCGGCCAGCCTGAACCACGTCTCCTTCAACACCGTCTTCAGGTCGGGCATCCTGTAATCAGCCATCTCCATTATAAGAGCGCTCGGCTCACCAGGAAGGACTCTGAAAGCTAACCGACCAAGCGAGAAGATTACCAACAGGTCGAATACGTAGAGCACCAATGCCCATTGGATACCGATAAAATGCCCCACAAGTCCCAGTATGATGACTGTACGCGCGGCACATGGCACCAGCGTCGTCACGAACGCGGCGAGGGTTCTCTCCCTTTCGGTCTCCATTATCCTGCAGCCTAGGCATGCTGGAACGTTGCAGCCATAGCCTAGCATCATCGGGATGAACGCCTTTCCATGCAGTCCTATTTTGTGCATGACGTTGTCCATCAGAAACGCTACTCGGCTGAGGTAGCCCGAGTCCTCCAGGAAGTACAGCACTATGTAGAATGGGATTATGTACGGCAGCGCTACCGTCACACCTGCTATGAGTCCCTCGGCGACGCCGCCCCAGACAAGGTCGCCCACGATTCCGGTTCCAAATAGGCTCGTGGAAAAGGGTTTCAGCCCGCTGAAAAGGTTGTTCAAAAGGTCTGATGTGTAATTTCCGAACGTGAAGATAGCGTAAAAAATCAGAAGCAGTGAAAAGACCATGATGAGGTACCCCGCGATTCTGTGGGTGGTGATGTTGTGAAGCCGTTCCTCCGTCGTGGGTTTTACCGGGGGCACTAGCTTCTGAGCCTGTCGGGCAACGCGGCCGGCGGCCTCGTAACGCTCAGAGGTTATCACGGTTGAGTATGGGTGGCCGTGGAGGTTTTCAATTTCGTCCGCAAGCTTTTTTGCTGCATCCGCAGCCTGCGGCGCCAGTCTGGCGACTTCCCTTGCGATCTCCTCGTCACCCTCCAACAACTTGACAGCCACGTACCTCCCCGGGTAATAGAATTGAATGCCTTGAAGCGTTTCGGTGATCCTTGCAATCCTTTCTTCAACTTCCTCCCCGTACCTCACCTCACGCCTTGTAGTCTGTCCCTTTTCGATGACCTCAATCGCCCTTTCCAGAAGCTGGGACATGCCAATTCCCTTTGTCGCAACGGTCGGTACCACGGGCACTCCCAGAAGTTGCTCCAGCTTCTCCGTGTCGATTTCGATGCCCTTCCTCTTCGCGATGTCCACCTGATTTAACGCCACGACCATTGGAGTCTCGAGTTCCATCAGCTGCAGGGTGAAGAACAGGTTTCTTTCGAGGACGGAGGCGTCGACGACGTTTATAACGAGGTCAGGTCTCTCAACCGCTATGTATTTTCTGGAAACGAGTTCCTCCAGAGAATAGGTGGAAAGGGAGTAGATGCCTGGAAGGTCAATGATGTCTATCGTGTAGTCTCTAAAGCAGAGCGTCCCCTCCGCCCTTTCAACAGTTTTCCCGGGCCAGTTGCCGATGTGTTGATGTAGGCCCGTGAAATAGTTGAATATGACGGATTTTCCGACGTTCGCGTTTCCGGCTAGGGCGATGATAAGTTTCCTCTGTATCACACTTTTCCGGCCTCAACGAAGATTATCTCTGTCATGCCCCTGCCGAGGGCCAGTCTTGAACCCCTCACGAGGATTTCCAAAGGGCCGTGAAACGGGGCTGACTTCACAACCGTTACTTCCGTGCCGGGGGTGAGGCCCATGTCAGATAGCCTTTGCAGAATCTTGTGTTCTCCCCGTATGAAGGATACCGTGCCGCGCTCTCCTTGCTTAAGCTGGCTTATCGATACAGGGACACGCTGTCGCCTTCCCGACTCCTCAAAGTCCTTCTTGTGCAGTTCTACGCATTCCGCACAAGTGGAGAACGGCAGGTCACACGCTGGAATAATCTTGCCGTCGTCCGGGCACCGGTCTGGGTGGCTGAGAAACCGGCACAGGGACTCTTCCGCTTCATCGGACAAAGCGTGCTCCATCGCACATGCTTCTATGTGAACTTTATCCTTTCTTATTCTGAGGACGTCATGCAAAAACCGTTCCAGCAACCGATGTTTCCTCGTGATTTTCTCGGCGACCTGAAAACCCTTGTGAGTAAGATAAGCCCCATGGTACGGAGAATATTTGACGTAGCCCTTCTTGGCAAGTTTTTTCAACATTTCCGTCACACTCGCGGGGGCAATTTTGAAGTGTTCGGCAATCTCCGTTGTGGACACAGATTTACCGTTTCGAGAAAGAATGTAGAACGCCTTCAGGTAATCTTCAATGCTTTGGCTGGACATTGGTGTCGCCTTTTTAGGCATACCTAAACTTCTCGGAGGTTGATATAAACTTTTAGGCATACCTAAATGTTTTCGGCCTTAGCAGATGCCGGCTACATCTAGGGTCAGCAGTTTCCCTCTGCGGGGAATTTAACGCGCCAAACAAGCCACGCAACAAATGCTCAATGGCAGTTGGGGCGATTTAAGGATAAAACTTTGAGAGAGAGGCCCCTTCTGGGAAACGCTTAATTCAGGGCTCTCTCACTTACGAAATGATTGAAGCGGCCATGCCGATGCAGACACCTGAAAGTACCGTTTATCGCCCTGGGCACGAACGCGTTGGCGAAGCGTCGTTGGAGCTAGTTTTCATCTACAGCGGAGAATTTGCAGAACGAGTGATAAGGAACCTGATAAATGATCCGAGCTTCTGCAAGTCGTGCGGGCTCTACTGCGACTCCTGCAAGTACGGCGTCTATACCCACGTTCGCAATGTCCGAGCAGCCATAGAACTGCTGAGTCCCGACAAGCTTCCGGCCTTCGTAGATGATCCGGCAAAGTACATCCCAAAGAGCATCCCCAAGGCTGATTTATGCATAGCCTCAGGTTTACATAAGGATCTACTGCTTGAATTGCCAAAACACATAGCAAAGGCCGGAGTAAAAGGCTTGATCGTGCCCATAGAAGACTTTGTCGAGGTTCCCGTAGGCTTGACGAAGCAGCTGGAGGAAGAATGTGAGGAAATCGGTCTGGAGAGTGCATTCCCAAAACCTTTCTGCTCACTGGAACCATCAGAGGATAAGCCGAAGATTTCAAGGCTCGTAACCGAACTTAAAATCGGAAGACCCTCATTGGAGATCTCAATCGTCAACACGAGAGGTTCCGAATTCATAGAGTCAACGACTGTGAGACGAGGCGCACCATGCGGCTCCACATGGTACGTCGCAAAAAAGTTGCTGGGAGTTGAAACAAAGAGCGAAATATTGTATGATGCCATTGCAAAAGCCCACCACAGCTACCCATGCACTGCGACGATGTCAGTAGACCCAGAGGCAAAAGAGCCGATCCTTCACATGGCTGGCTACATAATAAGAGAAGAAGTGCAGAAAGCGTTAGAACAGGCTGGATTGGCTGCGAGGCACCGAAAAGGTTACCTCACGACTCACGCGCATATGAGCCGGACAACTCGGGTATAATCTGTCACAAATCAGGTTTTTCACCTATTTCCAAAAGGACAATAAACACAACATCATTTTTCAGCTTTCTCTCAAGTCTTGTTACTGAAACCTGTTCTCGAAGAAATGAGCATCTTTTTAAGAAACAGCATGGACTATTCCTTGTTTTTGTGTTGCCATTGTGTTAACGCATTTTTGCGCGCGGTATCATTGAGGGCTAAATAGGGTTCTGTGAAATCGATTGTTGCAAGATATCAAGAATGAAAAAGGGTTTTGTTCAATTGTATTTTGATCGTGTCTGTTCATCTGTGAGTACGTGCTTGATTCGTTCTTTCCATTCAGGCGATTTCCAAGTTCCCAGGGCTTTGTGTGTCAGGTAATATTTCTGTGGAATTGGATGTGTTCCGATAACCACGTCTATATCGTATTTCTGCTTTACGAAGTCGCGCAACTGGTCAATGTAGGGGCAGGGTGGATAACCCACGAGCATGCCTGTGGCAAAGTGAACCACTTCAGCGCCGTTTTTCTTCATTTCTTCGATACAGTCTTCAACGTTTCCCCCAGGGCATCCTCCACAAGTGGTGTATCCTACGAGCTTTACTTCCTGATCGGCGTACAAACTGAAAGCTCCTTCCTTGTTCTTCAATGCTCGTAAGCATTTGCCGCCGGCGCAAGTATGGTAACGATCACAGATCACTATACCCACATTCTTCTCAGGCTTAGACACTGTTCTCCACGATCATCCAGCACAGAAATCTACGTCTTATTGTTTTCGGAACACGCGTGCTATCCTTGCTCCTCAAGATAAGAATAAAAGCATTTTTAGCCATTTCGGCAATACCCAAGCGCGCGCGATTAGTAGCAATCCTATACACTTCAAGACGGTACACTCAAACAGGACCGTGCTTCTATTATTCGAAAAGTCGATTAATCTAGTGAAAGCTCAATTGTATCGGGTGTACGATAATTGACCATTGCTTATGTGCTTGCAAAAGTTGAAGCTGGAAAGGACCAGGAAGTACTGAGGGAAGTCAAAAAGAAAGCTGGTGTTCAGCAAGCAACGCCTACCTATGGCGTGTACGACTTGCATGTTCAAGTTACGTTCAATACTATGGAAGAACTCGACAAGTTCAAATTCGACGATATCCGCCGCATCCCTGGAATAAAAGAAACGGTAACTTTGATAGCTTTCAAAGGGATATGAATGTCCAAGATAGGTTGCAGAGAAATCCACTTCATCAATGCAATGCGGCCAAGCCAAGTCGATTTCTTAATTGATAGAGTCAAATCAGTCGTGAAAGAAATGGGTTTTCCCTCCGAGTATGACGTACGAATTTACAAAAACGTCTATTCATGTTGTGGGGTCGGAGGTGTCGGCGTGATCATCGAAGTCGTTGGACCGGAAAAAGAGAAAATTAAGGCAATCGACTTGAGGGCAGTGTCAAAAATCCTCGAGCTATGCGAGAAAGAAGGCTACGAGGTAGGACACCATTCCGTAGCACAATATGAATCCGTGTAGAAGCACGCTTGCGTTGGATCAGGCGTCTTTTGTTGTTTCGGCTAATCGGGTAGACAGTTCATTCCATGTGAACATTTCGAAGCAGATCAGGGTCTCTGTCTTCCGAACAAATGAAGACCTCCTCAGCTCCATGACCATTTTGTCTATGTTCGCGAATGCTCCCTGCAGTGTGAGCACAAAGTCGTAAGATCCATGAACAAAATCCATCCTCTCCACCCTAGAGTCCAAAATCAACCCCTTTGATAAGACTTCGTCGCAGAACTCTTTTTCCTTGCCAGGATGAATAGACATAAGCACATAAGCGCGTGCCCTGTTATCCGGAGTTGTCATATCGCTTTCCCCCGAGCCATTTCATCGTTTTTGGAATTCTACACCCTCAATGAAGCAACTACAGATGTCATTGCACCTTCTATTCCAGGAACATTTTTGTGAATATGGGCGATCGCCCGCTCTAAATGCTCTCTGTCATTCGCTCTTATTGCACAAATCAGGTCGTAAGGTCCGAAAACTGTGTCAGCGGATATCACTTCTGGAACAGTCAAAAGTGCCTTTTGTAATCTCTCTAGATTTCTAGGCTGGGTATTCAAAAAGACAAAAGAAAATGGTTCTTCAGCATATGATGGGCCCTGGTGTATCACGATCAAAGTCATCGATTTTGTCACCAAAGCCTCTTCGGCGCCAATAGCTCGTATCTGGTCGAACCATTTTTCTATGAATTCGTCCAAACTCTTCAAGTCGGCGAATTGAACAAGTATGTCCATAGGGCCAAGAAGCAAAAACACGTCTCCTCTCGGAATATTCAGCTTCAGCAGATCTTCCAGTACTCTGTTGTAAGCGCCTGATTTGCAGCTCAAGCACATATAAGCTTTCAAGCCAATCAACTAGTCACTTTATATTAACAACAGAACATCTGAACAATCGACTCAAGCTGAACTCATTTTCTAAGCAACGCTTCCTACGGAGGGAGAGCAGACTATTTTTGAAGGCGCGCGCGCGTGCCTAGGCTGCCCTTCTTCAATCTATTACAAAGGAAAGATCTTGTAGGAACACTGCGAATCTTCTTTGTGCACCATAGCATGCTGAGGTTGCGCAACTCTTAATTTGTCGGCAGCATATTGACTCTCTTCGGTGAAGAAAATGCCAAAAATTAAGGCTACAGCCAAATGGATAGAGAATGTACGGTCAGTTGCCGACAATTCCAGAACGCATAGCGTGGTCTGCGACCTTTCCACTCTCGCAGGTGGGAACGACACGGGCCCAACAGCTCTTGAATTGGCAATAATGGCCCTAGCAGACTGTGCAGTGACCATATTTGCCGATTGCTGCAAGCAAAGCAAAATCGAACTCATCAAAGTCGAGGCCGTGGCGGAAGCAGAGAAATCCCCAGACTCTCCCATATTGACTGGGGTGACCGTGAAGACCAGAGTGTGTGCAGCTGCGAGGAAAGAACTGCTGGAGGCTGCTTGGCGGAGAACTGAGGCAAACTGTCCAGTACTATCCATATTCAAAGAACCAATTCCGTTGAAAGTGGAATTCGAAGTAGTGCCCAAATAGCCAGAACAGACTACTTCATGCTGAAATGTAGAAAGGAGGTGAGTCCTTGCTGTTTGTCGCTACCCATACCCATCAAGCCGCAAAATGTCCGTTACTAACGCCTGAAGGAAAAACAATGATCAAAATGCTCTTTTCAAATGAGAACGTTGAGAAGTCGGGTCTCAAAATAGTCGGAGCCTATATGAGTTGTCCAAAAGACAAGAGTACTGATCATAAGGGTTTCTTCATTATAGACGCCGACAGTGCCTTAACGGTTTCAAAGTTCTTTGGTCAAATGGCAGTTGACGTAAGACCAGTCGTACCCTTCAGCGAAGTCGCGAAAACCTTGTAGTGCTGTCCGAAGAAACCTACTGACCTATCCCTTTTTTATTAAGAAAAGGTGTCTATTTTTGAATGCCGTAATCTGGGAGTGAACGTCCGACAGAAGGTTCAGATTTGAACGAGAAGACCTTAGACTTCAATGGGATGACGCCAGAGAATACAATCAAATCTCTGCAGTCTAATCTGACCCGCGGGCTCTCATCGGATGAAGTTGCGACCCGACTAGGACAGTATGGATACAATGAAATCCCTGAGAAAAAAGCTAACTCACTGAGGACGTTTGCAGGCAAGTTCTGGGGTCTCACGGCATGGATGCTTGAAATCATAATAGTTCTTTCATGGTTCCTCCACAGATACTCAGACTTGTACATCGTGACAGGGCTTCTTGTCTTCAATTCGATACTGGGCTTTGAGGAGGAACAGAGAGCATCAGGCGCAGTAGAATCGCTGAAACAAAAGCTGCAAGTCAACGCAAGAGTTCTCAGAGACGACTCCTGGAGAAACTTGGCCGCGAGAGAATTGGTTCCTGGCGACATAATCAGAACGCGGTCCGGAGACTTCGTACCAGCCGACGTGAAAATAATAGATGGCGAGCTGGGAGTCGACCAATCAGCCTTGACAGGAGAGTCAATGGCAATAGACAAAAAGCCAAGCGACTTTCTCTATTCGGGATCCATTGTCAAGAGAGGCGAATCTAACGGCATCGTCGTCTCGACAGGGCTGAAAACATATTTTGGAAGAACTGCCCAGTTAGTCCAGCTTGCAAGGCCAAAACTGCACATGGAAGAAGTCATTTCCAACGTTGTCAAGTGGCTCCTGATCATAGTTGTCTCGTTGATCATCGTGGCTGTAGCCGTTTCAGCGTTTGAGGGAATCAGTCTTTTGGATGTGCTGCCAATAGTCCTGGTTCTGTTATTGTCTGCGATACCTGTTGCCTTGCCGGCGATGTTCACTGTCAGCATGGCGTTGGGCTCTATGGAGTTGGCCAAAAAGGGCGTCCTTGTGACTAGGCTGAGCGCTTCTGAGGATGCGGCAACGATGAGTGTGCTCTGCGCAGACAAGACGGGTACAATAACGATGAACAAGCTTTCAATTGCAAACGTAATTCCCTTGAATAGATTTACTGAGAAAGATGTAATACTGTATGGGGCCCTAGCTTCTCAAGAGGCTAATCAGGATCCTATAGATAACGCCTTTATTATCAAGGCCAAACTGGAGAATTTGCCAGTTTCTTCGTTCGTACAGAGAGATTTTGTTCCTTTTGACGCGAAAACACGGAGAACGGAAGCTTTGGTGCAAAAGGATAACAGTGAATTCAAGGTTCTGAAGGGATCTGTCAACATCATAGCTGAAGCATGTGGGCTTCATGAGGACTCTGTAAGAGACTTAGAATCGCGGATGAGCACGTTTGCCGAAAAAGGTTACAGAACTCTGGCAGTCGCGACAGCCCATGACCACGAGTCTCCTGAAATCGTCGGTCTAGTGGCGCTTTACGACATGCCCAGGACTGATTCAAAGCAACTGATACAAGAGCTCGAGCACCTAGGGATATCAGTGAAAATGTTGACAGGAGACGCTGTCGCAATAGCGAAGGAAGTTGCAGCTGAGATAGGGCTCGGCGAACGGATCATCAGGGCTTCAGACTTGAAAGAGTTCGTAAAAGAAAACGCGATTGAGGCGGCGCAGGCAGCCGGGAAAAGTGATGGGTTCGCGGAGATATATCCTGAGGATAAATATGCGATCGTGAAAAGCCTTCAAGCCGCAGGACAGGTTGTGGGCATGACAGGTGACGGTGTGAATGATGCACCAGCGCTGAGACAGGCGGAAGTGGGCATAGCCGTGAACACTGCAACAGATGTGGCCAAGGGTGCAGCCAGCGTCGTGTTGACGAATGAAGGTTTGACCAGCATCGTCGACTTGGTCAGAAATGGCAGAGTAATCTTCGAAAGAATATCTGCATGGGTATTGAGCAAGATCGTGAGAACCCTTCAGACTGCCATTTTTGTGGTCCTGTCCTTTGTCTTAACGGGCAATTATGTCGTGTCGGCCTTCGCCATAGTTCTCCTCTTCTTCATGACCGACTTCGTCAAGATAGCATTATCTACGGACAATCTGAAATGGTCACAGAAACCTAACACTTGGGACATAACCGGGATAGTGAAAGTGTCGCTATTGCTTAGCACGTTGATTGTCATCGAGTCGTTTGGGCTGCTATACGTAGGACTCAACGTATTCCATTTGAGTGCAGCCGACGAAACCTTGTATACGTTCAGTTTTGAAATATTGTTTTATTTTGCCATGTTCCTGATATTCAATGTTAGAGAAAGAGGACATTTTTGGGAGTCGAGACCGAGCAAGACTCTGCTGGCTGCAATGATGTTGAGCATGATTGCTGCAACGATAGTCACGACAACGGGAATCCCAGGCCTCAAACCTATACCATTGACTGAGACGCTGTTCGTGGCATTTTGTACTGCTATGTTCTCGCTGACACTCAATGATCTGGCCAAGTTTCTCTTTGTGAAGCGCACGATAGAGAAAGGGGTTGACTGAAACGCCAAGAGCTAATCATGGAGCAGAAGAGCGATAGGTATTAAGAGCGCGAACGATGCTCCTGCTATGAAAAAGGTATCTCTGACGCTGATAAATCCCATCAGCGTGCCGGCTGCCAATGGTCCAAGTGTATAGCCTAAGTCTTTGAATGTGGCTATGGCTCCGGTAATCGCGGTTTTGCTTTCACCCATTATGTCTGACATTCTTGCATACAGCGCTATGAAGATCACCGTGTAGCTCATCGTAAAGGCTGTCACAATCGCTAATGTGCAGTATAGGTTATTTGAGAATGGCATCATAATTGCAGTCAACGTCGTCAAGGAAGCAGCCACAGCAAGTGTTTTCCGTATTCCATGTCTGTCTATCAGATTTCCAATCGGCACTTCAAGAGCAACCGCAGGCAGAAGGGCTACAGTAAGTATCACGCCTATCAGGGGAATAGCAATTCCTTCACTGTTAAGAAATATTGGGAGGAACGAGTAGTATACATTGATGAGGGCGTAGAACACGATTATGAGAAAAACAGTCTTTATGAACCGACTATTGCGCATGTAAGTCAACAATGTAGTTACTTGAACGTTTAACGATGCTCTCTCGGGCTTGGGTGTCTCCTTTAGACATAATGAAACCACAATGAATGCGGTTAGACTCGTTAAGCTCAGCGCGTAGAAAGGCAGAAAGAACGAAAGAATCGAGATAAGCCCACCGACAATTGGAGATAAAGCTGAGGCGAAATCGTTCATGCCAGAAAAGAATCCAACCTCTTTTCCTTTCACACCCTTCTCAGCATAAGCGAAAACATATGCCCACGAAGTCAACCACAAAAAGGATGAAGCAACCCCCCTAGTGACGCTTACCAACAACAGCGATAGAAAAGTGTCTGCCACAGGATAGAGCAGCGCAAGAGCCGAGTAGACTAGCAGCACTATCTGTAGAATTCGTTTTACATTCATTCTGTTCTCTATGATTCCGAATGGTATGTTGAGAAATATCCCCATCATCGTTGTGAGCGAAAGGACAAGGCCGGTCAGGAACAGGTTTTCAGTGACGTTTTCAACATATATCGAGAAGATAGGAGACGTAATTCCCCAGCCGAAAGTGTATATGAAAAATGCGATCGAAATTGGGAAGATTACCCTGTTGAATTTGACAATGTGCCGTAGTTCGCCGAACTCTTTAAACATCTGAATCCTGCATCAACTCAATATTCAATTGCATATTAATTCATCCGCGTGAGAGCGCGCGCTACCTTATTTAGAGCACCCACATAAAGCGGGTATTTAAGGGGAAAATAAGTATGAATTGGAAAAAGGAAGACTAGGTTAAGATTTTCCCAAAACAAGTTGACAAGCGCGCGCTAGGAATCATAATGGGGAGTATGGGAATAATAGCGGCAATTATCTTTCAATTAGTAACAGTTGATCCGACAGAAACTTCGCGCGCGCATTAACAATATACTGCAAATCTAGGGCGCTTTGGTTTTGGTGTGCGCTCTGTGGGTGTCGTAGAGTTTGTGTTTATAGTATCCCTTTGCAGTGTATAATGCTCCAGCAGGATTGTGACACAAGACCCTGTCCTTAGCAACCAAGACTGTTACGGGGGCTTTGGAATACTTGATGAAGGTGGAGTCATGCCCTACGCAGAGTCCTACAATTATGTTCAGCTCTGTTTTCGCTTTGTTCATGATTAGAGCTTGTGCTACTGGATTGCAAATAGGCTCGAAGGTGCCAGGATGCACTTTCTCACTGTCTTTCAATCCCAACTCCTCCTTTGGAACGCCACCAGTCTTGCAGAATACGAAAGTCACCTCGAAGCCATTGGATTCAAGAATATCCGTTAGGACTCTTCCTTCCTCGGCTAATCCTATACAGCAGGCAACACCGAGCTTTGTGAAATTCATCCTTCTGGCAAATTCAATTGTATCCTCGACTCTGGTCCATTTCATATAACCTTCTGCCTCCACCACAGCAGAAGCATGAGCCAGTTTTCCAATTCCAGATTTCTCATATTCTTGCCTAGCTTTCCTTAGGACATCTTTCTCAACGTTCATCGGGCAAAAATCCAGTCTGGAACCAGCTCGAGCTTGTTGAGGGTGTTCACACACGAAAACGGTACATTTGCTACACTTAACCATGATCTTTCCCCGCGAATAATATGACGTTGTTTCTGCAGAACTTATATCTTACCCGCACGCGTCACATTGCGAATTCTCATTTGCCTCAGCAAGTGACGATGTCTCCCGAAGTCCTAACAAATAGTTGGCTTTACGTTTAGCTTGATATACCCAAGAAGAAAGAGGCAATCGTCAATATAAGCCTTATGAAAGATTGGAGATTTCCGCCACAAACCCCACTTTTCTGTGTTTGGTCAAAGCGTGTGCATGGTTGAAACAATAAACAGCGCGCGCTCTGGTAATTCTTATATTGCGTGTCAGCAACCTGAAGTGCAGACTGGATGGTATTCAGCTTGAGCAAGACCAAGCATAGAATGTTAGTATCAATGGGGAAAAACGTTGAAGCTCTTGCTGGGGAAGCGACAAGCCAGAAGGTTATGGAAGGCAGTGAAGAAATAACCGAGAAAACTGACAGGATAAGGACAGCTGAATGGGTCAGAGGTGCGATGGAAAGACTGGACGCCTTGGTCGGAGAAGAAACGAGGATTCAGATCATGGAGAACTGTGGCCGCGACTGTGCTGATGTGAACAAGAGGGTCATCGACAGAGCCAAATTGAGGCGCAAGAAGTTCAAGAGCGCAAACGACTTTCTTGAGGCAGAACAGAAAAAGCCTATGACCGGAACAAGACTCGTTAGAGAAGGCAACATGCTCTACCAGTTCTACACGCCGAAGGCATTCACTAGGCCGATGAGGTGCTACTGCGGTTTGCTGAGAGGACTTCCTGACAGAGCAACCGTATCGAAGACGTACTGCCACTGCTCGAAAGGGTTTGTTAAGAAATTCTGGGAAAGCGTTCTTGAGAGACCTGTGAAGGTTGAACTCATACAATCGGCTGTCTCAGGCGCAAATGAATGCAAGTTTGCCATTCATCTCTGACGGTGAGGAGAGAACTACGTAACCGTATTCGCGAGCGCTAAACTGGCCAGTTATAGTGTAAATTCCCATTTGCACCACGAGTCTGAAGGGTGCTTGTCTGGTGGACAGACCAAACAGCTTACTTCCACTTTCGGATTCAGAGTCTTCGCGAAATTCTTCAAATATCCAAACCGAACTCTCTTGCACGGAAATTCGCATAAACCTTTGCCCAGACGAGCCTCTTGAGTCCTGCACCTATCAATGCCAAGGGTAGCCCGCTTGTTTCCAATTTCGACGGTCTTGAAGGGTTGATCTAGTGCCCAACTGGATTTGCGCAAGAGACCAATAATCATGGGCACATCTGGGTTTTCTCCAACCTTGAACGCTCGTTGCAGGCTCTTGGCCTCGATTGCGGCCATGCTCTCCCAAACCTGAGCATCAATTTCAGTTGCTGCTTCAGTTCCAAACCTCTTTTCGATGCCCAGAAAATACAAGCCATCAACTCTCCAAATGTTGCGAATTTGCAGAAAGAAATAATCAAGCAGTTTCTCCATGGGCATTTCTGCCAGTGTCTTGCGGTCTTCTCGACTTCCAGGAGGATATTCACTCATGCCTTTCACCATTAAGAGGCGCTTAAGTAATTGACCGCTATGAAAAGCTATTGTTTTGCTTTCATGTTCTCGGAATATTGCTTTTCCAGCTTGCGCTGCGAAACCTTTAAGAGAGTTATGAATAAGTATTCATAACTGTGCCTAGACCGAGAATCTGCCGGCGAGTATGCTGCGAACCAGGCGTGACGTATTTCAAACCCAGAGGCGTTCCAATGACTTCCTTGGAAAGCGTTGGCTTGAGCGTAGATGAATTTGAAGCGATAAGACTGAAGGATCTTGAAGGATTGGAGCAGACAGCGGCGGCTGACAGTATGCGCATATCGCAACCGACATTTCACAGAGTCATAGAGGCGGCAAGAAAGAAAGTGGCAGATGCGTTGGTCAATGGCAAAGCAATACGAATAGAAGGAGGAGAATACATGTCGAACGCAAATAGAAAATTCAAATGCCTTGATTGTGGCCATGAGTGGGAGGAGCCGCACGGAAGAGGAAGACCCGACGCCTGTCCCAAATGCGGAAGCAAGAACATCCACAGAGCTGCCCAGGACAGAGGGTACGCACGGCTTGGAAGAGGCCACAAAGGCCATTTTGAAATATGAAGGAGTTTTCGAATTGACAAGCACGCAAGAAGTCACAGAGAGAGCAAAACAGTTTGCGGACCAGGAGCAGAATCTCAGGGCCAAAATGAGCAAGGTCAAACATAAGATAGCCGTAATAAGCGGCAAAGGTGGCGTGGGCAAAAGTACGGTGGCCGTGAACCTGGCCGTGGCCCTCGCGATGCATGGACACGCCGACCGGATCGGCATTCTTGACGCAGACATACATGGCCCCAGCGTACCGAGGATGCTCGGACTGACAGGCCAAAGACTCCAAGTTGGTCCACTAGGAGCCTTTCCACCCTCAGGAACGTTAGGGATAAAAGTCGTTTCAATGGACTTCTTCCTGCCTGATGAAAATTCACCTGTAATCTGGCGTGGACCGCTGAAGATGACTGCGATTCGCCAGTTTCTATCAGAGATAGTCTGGGGAGACCTAGACATTCTGCTAATTGATCTCCCTCCTGGAACGGGCGATGAACCGCTAAGCATTGCTCAGCTATTACCGGAAATGGACGGCGTCGTAATAGTGACAATCCCATCCAAAGTCTCACAAGTGGTCGTTAAGAAGTCTGTCACTTTTGCTCGGCAGCTCGGAATGCCCATCATCGGCATCATCGAGAACATGAGTGGCTTCATCTGTCCTCATTGCGGAAAAAAATCTGACATATTTGAGTCTGGCGGCGGGCGGAAGATTGCTGAAGAATTGAATATCGCATTCCTTGGAAGCATCCCAATTGGTCAAGAAATCTGTGAGGATGCTGACAGAGGGAAACCATTCATCGTCGAGCATCCAAACTCTGCAGCTTCAAAGTCCTTCATGGAAATCGTCAAGAAAATCGAAGATTTCCTGAAACAGAAGGCGAAGAAGTAGTGAAAAAGGAGGTGACACAATGAAAACCACAGTTATTGTCCCTGTGTCAGACAACAAAGGTATGAACGCTAGGATAGCGGAGCATTTCGGAAGAGCGCCTTTCTATGCTGTTGTGGCTTTGGACAAGGACGGAAAAGTCGAAAACGTCGAGACCTTAAAAAACAAAGGCGAACATTTCGGGGGCGAAGGACACATGCACGACGACATTCTAGAGCGGAAACCGAACGCAATAATAAGCTACGGAATGGGCCCAAGAGGTTTAACTGGCTTCCAAGAAGCAGGAGTAGCGGTGCTGAAAGCGAACGCAGATACGGTCAAAGACGTAATTGCTGCATACAAGGATGACAAGCTTCAAGAGCTTACCGAAGGCTGCCATCATGCACACCATCACTAGGATTAGAACTCTAAGAGTTTGGTTCTGGAATGGACGAGAAGAACCAGCTTTTTAAAAAAGGGGAAAGAGCTGCGATTGTTTCTGCAGCTGTTCTCCTAGCGTTCAGCCTTCTGAAGGGCGCAGTGTCGGTGATTTCGGGGAGCGTGGCATTACTCGCAGATTCTATTCATTCTTTTGCTGACGTTTTTTCCTCGATTGCAGTGTGGGCTGGACTCAAGCTAGTTCAGAAAAAACCTACTGAAAGATTTCCATATGGTTATTACAAAGCAGAAACCTTGGCCTTGCTGATAGTCGCTGTGACGATCGTTGTATCAGGTGTTTTGATGCTGAAAGAGGCTGTGGATAAGCTGTTTGAACCCAGCGTTGTCCTGTTCCCTTCTGTCGTTCTCGCGGTGGCTGCTTTTTCAGGGCTAGCCTCTTACGTTCTAGGCAGGTACAAAAAGAACGTGGGGAACCTTATCGGCTCTCAGTCACTGGTCAGTGAAGGGCAACATTCGATGGTGGACGTGTATACCTCGTTGGTGGTTTTCGCCGGAGTACTATTTGCCAGCCTAGGTTACTCGGTGGCTGAGGTTTTGGCAGGCTTGGCTATTGGGTTGTATGTTTTGAAAGTGGGGTTGTGGTTTGGAAAAGATGCAGTGCTGGTTCTTATGGATGCTTGTTTGAGTCCGCAAAAGGCCAGAGAAATGAAGGAAATAGCGGGGGGCGCACGAGGAGTAAGAGGAGTGCATGATCTTAGATTGCATAAGTCTGGACCTGTGTCTTTTGGAGAGATGCATATAGAGGTCCAAGAAGATGTTCCCCTGGAGAAAGCTCACGAAATTTCAGATGAGATCGAAGAGAAGATTAGGCAGCGTTTCAAAGACATTGAATCAATTATAATTCACGTAGAACCCGCACCCAAAGAGAAAATCAAGGTCGGCATTCCAATAGTGGAAGACAGGGGATTAGAGTCAATGAATTCTATGCACTTCGGAAATGTACCTTTCTTCGCGTTCATCGAAGTTGAGAGAGGACAAATAGCGAATGTTTATGTGAAGACAAACAAAGCAGCGGGACTGACAAGAAAGAAGGGGATAGACGCCGCTAAATTATTAGTGAACGAAAAAGTTGACGTGGTGCTTGCAGGAGGCATGGGCGAGGGTCCATTCCACCTATTGAGAGACAACTTGGTTCAAGTCTATATTCTGCAACAAGGAGTTGAGGTTAGGGTGGTAATCCAGCTTCTCGAAAATAATAAACTTGAAAAAATGACAGTGCCATTTGAGAAAAATGAAACAGATGACAGGTAACGAGCACTGCGTATCGATGTCATCTCGCGCGCTTTGGACGGTTTAAAGACCATTCAGAAATCGGTTATGTTGTGGCCTTTTGCTCTTGCTTTGGCTATTATGTTTTTGTACCATTCTGGTAGTTCGAATCTCTCTATTTTTCTTGCTGGAGAGTAGGGTTTGATGTCGAGCACCGGCGTTTCATTTAAGGCATCTATTCCTTTGACATGAAGGATTTTGCCCTTCCTCCATAGTAGTCTCACTGCAGACAAGCCTATGGGATTTGGTCTGTTGGGCGAGTCCAAGCAGAATACTCCAACCAAGGGGATCTCTTCCAGGTTCAGTCCATACTTGGTAACGATTCTGGGCTTGATCTTGAGGCGTTTTCTGTTTTCCGCGGTGATCTTGTGCATGTAAAAGAGAATTAGCAGATGAGAAAAACCATCAATGGCTTTTAGACCATCGGCGTATTCGTCGAGAATTTCAATATCCGCTTCCAGTTCCTCAACTGGCTGATTTCTCATCTCTTCACCAGCAAACTTCGTTTTTACAAAGCCTATCGGATTAAACTGGATGCTCAAAATGCCCACCTTTCAGACGTTATTCCTTGCTTCTGGGAGTAAATCTTGAGCCCCTTATATGCTTAACGCGCGCGAAGGGGGTACTAATAGCAGGGAGGCTGCTTTTGGGTGTTCGAGCAGAAAAAAGAGTCACACTACCGCTACACAGTTCCTTTTCTTCAGCTGTTCCTCGTTTCTACAGTGAACGTATTAGAAGCCTCTTGCACAAATTACTAGATACTGAACTTGTACCTTATTCTCGGAATAGTTCATCATTTGTCCCCCAAAAGAAGCTCATTCCTTCGAGAATTGTTCTCTGTTACAGAAGTTGAAAAGATGCTCAAAAATGATGTTGCGCTAATTGAAAATCCGAGAATACTAAAAAATGGTTTGTAACAGGTTTGTAACAGGTTGGTAACAGGTTTGTAACAGTGTTTTGTAACAAAACGATGGAAAAACCGCTATTTCACACAACGCGCGCGATGACGCAAACCAGAATCATAAGCTACCACACAAGCGGATTCATGAAC
>Ga0315277_10000420_pt1 | contig 67819 bp, 45 predicted proteins | sample YL17G05_15_MG_FD_203695 | JGI IMG/M metagenome (GOLD analysis project Ga0315277, IMG submission 203695) | Sediment microbial communities from Yellowstone Lake, YNP, Wyoming, USA - YL17G05_15 | ecosystem: Environmental > Aquatic > Freshwater > Lake > Sediment | place: USA: Wyoming | collected...
ATCCCGTTCATAGTTGTAAATCGTCTCCGGAGAGTATTTATTGGCCTGCAGATTCAGTAAGAAGTCATCAACACTCGGGAGCATCGCCTTCACCTCCGTAACAATTGTAACTGAGTGTAAGAAATAGACTACCCATACAAGCTATTTAATACTAATTGAAGATAATTAACAATAGGAAGTGAAGCTAAAAGTGGCTAACTCTAGGTCGAGCAAAAATACAAGAGGCCGGGGCTAGACCCCCGGCCGAAGGAGTGTGATTTGAAACCTAAGCTAATTCTAAAACTAAGCGGGCAGGCAAGTCAAGTAGCCTTTCTGACCTCACCATCAAAAGAGGATATTGAAAGGGAACGCTGCGCTAAATGCCACTGGGCAAATCCAGAAACTTGCAGGATATGTAAGCAGGGGAGGGAAGATGGCAACAGAAGTTAAGGACGAAACCCTAACCGCGGAGAATGTCCAGGTGAATCTCAAGACTCTACAAGTTGCTCGATATGGACGGTGGCTTCCGAGGGACATAGCCAGAGCAAGAATAGTTGAGGCTGTAATTGAAAGTCTCAACATCGAAGACAGGGCGACGCTGGCTGAATATGAGGTCAGGGAGAACCCCTGTGAGGAGGAACGATGATTTGTCTTGATTGCGGCGCCGACTTTACAGAGATGGACCAGACGAACCAGGAGTACAGGAACGGCCAGTGTCCGGAGTGTCGCGGAGAAGATATAAAGGAGAAAACAGATGATGTTCGAGAACATAGAGGAACTGCTGATGACGACAGATTGCCGTGTCGTATCAGCTAATGAGGAACGCTGGCTCTGGTGGGATAAAGATGCTAAGACGTGGACTCTTTGGGAGCGGAAGCGCTATGCCAAAAAGAGCAAGCCTCTCTACCAGGGCAATGACCTCAGAGAAGCAATGCAATTTCTAAGGTAAAGGAGGAACATGGATAACAAAGAAGTAACTGTAATCGAAGGGGAACAGACCACAGAAAAGCGTACCCCTTTTGACCTAAGCCTCGCTGCAATAGCTAGCACAAATCTTATTGAGTTAGCAGAACAGGCAGAGAAACGCCTAGCGGCCTTTGAGAAAATCTGGAAGGGGTCACTTCAACGAACCAATCCCAATGACTGGTCAGACCAGGGTGGGAAACCTTATCTAGAAGCATCTGGTGGGCACAAGATAGCCCGATGGCTAGGTGTATCTTGGAGGCCAGTGAGTGGGCCTGACCAAGAAGACTTAGGGCATGGGCATTATCTTATCAGATATACCGGCGAGTTTACTTTAAGCGGAGCAATCATAACGGAAACTGGATCACGGGCCAGTAATGAACCATTCTTCAATAAATCCAAGGGACGAGAATTGCCAGCATCAGAGGTTGACAAGGGCGATGTTATGAAGGCTGCCTATACTAATCTCATACAAAGAGGTATCACCGCATTGTTAGGCATGCGTAATTTGACATGGGAAGACCTGAAGCAATATGCCGGGATTAATCGCAAGGATGTAAAGGGCGTTAGTTACGGGAAAACCCCGCCACTAGGCTCACAATCCGCTGAACCCGGGAAGCCAGCCGCGAAGCCAGCCGAAGGGCCAGCAGAGAATGGGGCGATGGCAACTGAGGCCCAGGTCAAGGCCATCCATGCCATCTTAACGGCTATGAAGGTCAGTGACGAACTCGGCAAGATGCAGAAGGTAGCAGGGATTCTAGGACTCAAAGAAATCCCGACTTCCCTGGCGAAGTTGACCAAGAGTCAGGCTAGTACAGTGATTGGAGCACTCCAGAAAGAAGTAGGGGGCGAGCAATGATAGTTGAGAAGGTTCTCGAAAGTAAGCAACAGAAGATAAGGCAGTGGCCAGTAAATGCTAACCGCGCTAGTGAACTCGGCAATGAGTGCTTACGCTACCTTGTCCTTAATCGAACACGATGGAACGAAAAGACCCTGCATGATGCCCGACTCCAGATGATCTTCGACATGGGGAGAATGGTCGAGGACCTGGTTTTCCAAGACCTGAGAGAAGCGGGGTTTACGATAGTGGAGCAACAGCGGGCTTTCTCCTGGCAGAAGTATCAAATCACCGGGACGATAGACTTCAAGTTGGCTATAGACGGCCAGGTTTACCCATGCGAAGTCAAGTCGGCAGCTCCAAACGCCTTTGCCAGCATTAACTCAGTGAGCGACATGCTGCATCACAAGTGGGCCTATATGCGGAAGTACCCGGCCCAGCTCACGCTTTATTTACTAATGGACAACAAGGAACGAGGGCTCTTTCTATTTAAGAACAAATCTAGCGGAGAACTCAAAGAAATCTGGATGGACTTAGACATGGACTTCGCCGAGTCCCTTGTCCAGAAGGCCGAGGCAATCAACAAGCATGTGGCTGAGAGGACGCTGCCGGAGCCGATGGAGTACAACGAAGACATCTGCCAGGACTGCGGGTTTGTCCATATCTGTCTGCCGGACAGGGTCGGCAAGGAAGTCGAAATCTCTGACAACACCGAACTCTTGGAACTGGTTATGCGCTATCACGCACTCAAGCCCGGCGCCAAGGAATATGACGAGGTAAACGACAGGATCAACAAGCTCGTCGAGGGCAGGGAGAAAATCCTGGTCGGAGACTACTTCATTGAAGGGAAATGGCAGGAGCGGATGGGCTATGACATTCCCAAGGAAATCAAGGCCCAATACCAAAAGCCAGGGCAGTTCTGGCGAAAGAATATCATCCTGGTAGAAGGGAAAGGAGAAAGAACAAATGGCAACTGAAGGCACACAAGCCATCTTAGACTTGGCAATACCCAAGGAGGCGCAGGAGCTAGTGTCTCAGGTCGAGAATGACTTGGTGGTCGCCCAGCGCTTCTCCATCGTTTCCAACGAGAACTATGCGGAGGTTGGTGAGGTACTCAAACGAGTCAAGGGACGCTACCAGGAGATAGAGGCCAAGCGCAAGGAAATGACAGCTCCCCTAGACGAGACCAAGAAGAGAATCATGGACTTCTTCCGGCAACCCCTGGACCGGCTGGCCAATGCGGAGCGAGCGATTAAGGCCGAAATGGTGCGGTTCACCCAAGAGCAGGAGCGACTCCGGAAGGCCGAGGAAGAGCGATTGCAGAGGCTCGCGCAGGAAGAGCAGCGCCGGCGTGACGAGGCCCTGCAGAAGCAGATTGACGCAGCCCAGGAGCGAGGCGATGAGCAGGCTGCTGAGACACTGCTACAGTTCGCCACCGAAACAGCCGTGCCGGTTGTTCAGGTCGAGAGGCCCAAGGTCGAGGGAATCAACGTGGTCAGGCGCTGGAAGTATCGGGTTGTTGACGAGTCTCTGATACCACGGGAATACCTGGTCCCTAACGAGAAGCTCCTGGCCAGTATCGCCATCAGCTCGAAAGGCACTGCCAAGATAGCCGGCATCGAATTCTATCCCGAGGCCGTAATAGCCTCGAGGACTCTATAGGAGCCGAGGACAAAATACAAACAAAGGGAGGGAAACATGTCTGAAATAAAGGAAAACCTAAATGTCAAGGTCTTACGAACCGAAACCCGCGACCTGCCCTGCAAGCTTACTGTTGAGGAGCTGAGGGACAAAGCCGATGAGCTAGCTACGACAGTCCAAGCGATTGAAAGCGAGAAGGCACTGGCAGGTAAATATGACAACTGACTCTTCTTCTTCCTCCTTTCTTTGCTGTTGGGGGACTGGACCTCTCCAGTCTCCCCCTTTTCTGGAGGCATGAATAGTATGACAGGAGTGAGAATCATTCGAGTTTTCCCCCGGAGAACGAGCATGACCCCGGTTGATGACCTGGCGTTTGTTGGAGATCCCCCACTGCTCAGGCCGGAGGCCGATATCGTTTATGTTTCCTGCCTCTTCACCTGGGACAAAGCCGAAACCGGCCGTCTGGCTCAAGCATGGCATAAGCACTACCTCAATGTCATGGTAAGCGGTCCTGCTTGGGATAATGCCGGCCATGACTTTGTGCCCGGCCTGTTTGTCGGGTCTGGCGTTACAGTTACCAGCCGGGGCTGCAACAATCAATGCCCCTGGTGTCTCGCCTGGAAGCGAGAGGGGAAGCTCCGGGAGACCGCCATACACCCGGGCAACAACCTGATAGACAACAACCTGCTCCAGTGCAGCAAGGCGCACCTGGGCAAAGTCTTCGACATGCTCCGGCAACAGCGCCAGATCAAGCTGTCCGGGGGGCTCGACAGTCGGCTCTTAACTAACTCGATTGCCGATGATCTGAGGTCGCTCCGCATTAAGGAAATGTTCTTCGGGTGTGATACCAAAGAGGCGGTCCGGCCACTGGCCAGAGCAAAGGCGATGCTCGATGGCTTCACTATGGACCAGCTTCGGGCTTATGTTTTGCTTGCGTATGACGGTGAGACAATACTCGAGGCAGAGGAACGGCTCGAGGCCGTGTGGGACTTGGGTTTCATGCCGTTTGCCCAACTATACCAGCCCCCTGACAAGTATATTGAGTACTCAAAGGAATGGCGCAAGCTGGCAAAGAACTGGTCGAGGCCGGCCAGGACAAAGGCGCTGCATGGGGGGTGAATGAGGAGAAGATGAAATGAACGGAATCTTATTTAAGCCAGACATGATACAGGCTAGCATTGAAGGCAGGAAAACACAGACTAGAAGACTCTCAGGGTTGAAGGAAATCAACAAAGAGCCTAACGACTGGGGATTGATGATAGGTTCTAATATGAACTCTTTGGTGTGGCTGTTCCGTAATACCTTGAGTGAAATCCTTGATGTTAAGCCTCCCTACCAAGTAGGTGAGACTGTCTATATCAAAGAGGCGTGGGCAACAGAGAAGCGATACAACCACATAAGGCCATCCGAGATATCAGATCTTGCCAAGATATTCTATGTCAGTGATGGCGTAGGCGAGTGGCCTATCGACCTTTCTATTGGTAGATTGCGTTCTCCTCTCCATCTTCCAGAAGAATTTGCCCGCTACTTTATCAAGATAACAGATGTGAGGGCAGAGAGATTGCAGGAGATAACCGAAGAGGATGCACTTAAAGAGGGCATTACGATTATGGCTGGCACACATCAAGCCTTCGCTAAGAATCCCGCTACAAACAAACTAGAACTCATAGGACACCCAGAACCATACACGGCTCGCTATCATTACGAGCCTCTCTGGGACTCCCTCAACAAAGACTATCCCTGGGAATCTAACGCCTGGGTTTGGGTTTATACCTTTGTGAAGTTAGAGGCATGAATAGTATGACAGGAGAGAGGAATGAATGAAGCACCTAGACTTCTTTTCAGGAATCGGCGGTTTTGCCCTAGCCTGTCAGTGGGCAGGGATAGACACGATAGGCTTTGTGGAGATAGACAAGTATTGCCAGAAGGTATTGAGAAAACACTGGCCCGATGTCCCGATAGTAGAGGATATTAGAGATGTCGAGAAAATCAAAGAGATTGTTGCCAACGCCCAGGGGGGCGTTATCAAGCAGCACGGACAAACACGGGAGTCCATCAATGGTGAAGGGAGAACACGGATGGAGCCTGTCGGCCGCAATTCACGACGAGCAGATATATTACTCACAGAATCAAGTAACAAATCTTCAGCCATCCTTATTACCGCAGGATTCCCTTGCCAGCCTTTCAGTGTTGCCGGGAAGCGAGGAAGCACGGAAGATGACCGCTACCTCTGGCCTGAAACTATCGCAGTTATTAAAGCCGTCAAGCCTTCCTGGGTATTGCTTGAAAATGTTACTGGAATCATCAACCTGGCGCTCGACACTGTGCTATCTGACCTGGAAGGTGCGGGCTACGCCACGGAAACGCTTATTATTCCAGCTTGCGCCGTCAACGCCTGGCATAGACGAGACAGAGTTTGGATTGTGGGCTTCACCAATGAGCTCAGACTACAAGAACAAAGAATACGACCAATGGACAACGAATCTCAGCAACCAGGTCAAGATGTTGCCAACACCCAAAGAGAGGGACTGGAAAGGGCAGACACAGAGAGGGATTCACGCTCCACAGGACAGCCTCTGCAATCTCTTGCCTACTCCCGATTGCTCGGACAGGCGGAGCGAGAATTGCAAACAACAGGGATTGCACAATGTGATTGGTGGGCAGTTGAACCCGAACTGGGTAGAGTGGCTCATGGGATTCCCGCCCGGGTGGACAGACTTAAATGTCTAGGAAATGCCATAGTGCCACAAGTGGCTTATGAGATTATCAAGGTGATTGCTATGACAGGAGCGAGACATGGCTAGAGGACGATTTGTAAGTAAGGCGATCAGCCTGGACGAGAAGGTAGATGCCCTCTCGGATGATACCGCTAGGTTACTTTTCACCTGGCTGATCCCCCACCTAGACTGCGAGGGCCGAGTGTTCGGGGATGCCCAGACAGTCAAGAGTATCGTCTTCCCCCGGCGGAACATTTCCCCCCAAAAAGTCGAGAAATATCTCAAGGAATTCGAAACCCATGAGCTAATTTGTCGTTATTCTGTCAACGGAAATCAATATTTATGGATGCCAAACTTTGAAAAACATCAGCCAGGGTTGCGAAAAGATAAGGAAGCTCAATCTCAAATCCCCCCTTTTACTCCAGAGTTAAGACGGAGTGAAGACGGAAATGGTCTAACGCAAGTTAAAGTTAAAGTTAAAGATAAAGTACAAGTTAAAGAAGAAGTTAAAGAAGAAGTTACCCCCCTTAATCCCCCCACTGGTTCCCTGTTTGATCCATTAACAGAAAAAGCACTAAAGGATTACGAAGACACTATCGTTCTGCCGGGAACTCTACTTAGTGCCGAAATGAAGGCCGAATTACTCCAGGCTTGTCAGACCTTCAGCCCGGCGTTCGTGAGCAAGGCCATTAAAGAAGCAGTCAAGCAGAATCAAAGGACATGGAGATACATTCGCGGGATTCTCAATAACTGGCACAGGGATGACAAGGGTGAGATGGGCACTGAAACGCAGTGAAAGAACAAGAAAGACAGAATCAACCGACTAGGAGGGCAGAAATGAGAGAGAAGATAGCAAGCATATTGGGGCAATTAACCAAACGGATAATAGAATGGGAAAAATCAGATATGCCTGACTTTAATAAGTCTATTGAGATTTTTAGCGAACTCGAATGGGCTAAGAAAGAAATCCTCTCACTAATGAGGGAGGGGATTAAGAAGGTGGAGAATCCCTACTGGAACAAGATAGCGGTGATTGATTATTTAACTGGAAAGTTTGAGGGATTTGAGGAGTTCCGTCAGAAGATTCTCAAGGCATTGGAGGAGAAATGAAAGAACCACCACAAGAGATTCAGGTAATTAAAGAGGAGAAGATGAAATGACAATAGAAGAAGCGATTGAAGGAAACAAAGCATTGGCGGTTGACCTCGATGGATGCGGACAAGAGAGAGTTGCGGAAGGTGTTAAGCTAGGCATCGAAGCCCTGAAGCGAATTAAGAACGCTAGGGCGGGCAGCAAGACTATAGTTCGCTTATTGTTACCGGGCGAGACCGATTCCTAAGAGTGGGATGATATGAAACCTAAAATAGAAGTCATGGGAATGGGGTTTAATAATTCTGACTACCATGGTGCTTTCACGGCGCCGGTAAAGCAGGTTATCAAGAGCGTGGTAAGTAATCCGTGCCTTCATCTATTCTCAGGTAGTAGCCTTATCGGTGATGAAAGAGTAGATATTGACCATCCCAACAGCACCCTACAAATGAATGTGAAAAGTTTTATTGCAACCGATAGGCGAGATTGGCTTTGGGTAGTGTTAGACCCACCTTATCAAATAACAAGAACCAACCAAAAACTTAGTGGCTATGGTTTAGCAGGTTGCGTAGCCTCAGATGTGCAATTCAGGCGGTCATTAAAGCGATACTTTCAAAACCATGCTGAGAATATCCTCTGGCTCGATATTTGTGCCCCGATGATAAAGGGATTCAAGCGACAGAAGCTATGGCTGTTTTTGCCCGGTGGCTTTCATACAGTAAGAGTTTTGTCATGGCTGAAACGTATTAGTAAGCCGATGGAGCTATGACAAAGATAAAAGATTGGTTTTGGAGATGGTTTATTATGGACTTATTAGAAGCATGCCCATAAGAGTTGGAGATATGATGTTCAAGACTAAAGTAACAGCCGAGATAGTAGTGACCGAGCGAGACCTGAGAGAGCAGGTCCGGGACTTGTGCAAGCTCTTCGGGTGGAAGATGTACTTCTCCTGGACGTCGATCCACTCTCCCCGGGGGTTCCCCGACTTGGTGCTGGCCAACCCTGAGCAGAAGCGGGTGGTCTATATCGAGCTCAAGAGCGAGAAGGGCAAGCTCACGGAGTACCAGAGGGAATGGCTGGAAACCCTGGCAGCGTGTGGGCAAGAGGTTTACCTACTTCGTCCAGCAGATATTGAGGACTTCGCGGAGGTTCTCAGGGAGCCGCTGACTGAGCCGGTGAGCAAAGGATGGTGACATGAGACCGAGACTTTTGGACTTATGCTGCAAGGCAGGCGGGGCTAGCGTAGGTTATGCCCGGGCAGGGTTTGAGGTTGTCGGTGTGGACATAGACCCTCAGCCTCACTTTCCGTTTGAGTTTCACCAGGGAGATGCCCTGACCTATCCCCTTGAAGGGTTTGACGCTTACCATGCCAGCCCACCGTGCCAGGCTTACTCAATGGCCGGACAACAGTGGCGGGCGAAAGGCATTGAATATCCCGACTTAATAGGACAGACAAGAGAATTACTGAAGGCAACCGGATTGCCTTATGTGATTGAAAACGTGTTGGGTGCACCATTACTGAATCCGGTGAAGTTGAATGGGGCGATGTTTGGTATGCGAGTGCGCCGGACACGACTATTCGAGACTTCCTTCTCGATGCCCTTAATTCTCTGCCCGAAAGAAGAACGGTCATCTTTCAGAACGGGAAGGCCAGTGAGGGAAGGCGATATTGTTACTCCCGTTGGTCACTTCTCAAATGTGCCATATATCAAACGGCAAATGGGCATTGACTGGATGACCGCGGCTGAGCTTTCTCAGGCAATCCCCCCGGCTTACACCGAATTCATAGGGAAATATCTGCTCTCGGCTGTGATGTCGAAATGCTACAATAGGAGTATATGAGTACCGGCGTGGACCTCGTAGAGTGTAACCTGACTCGCCAAGAGGAACAGGTAAGACGAACCTTGAACAGTCAGGAGGCAAAGGTCATCATTTTGATGCGTGAGATGGCTTACCAGACAATTACGGTCAAGATAGAGAATGGAAAGGTGATACACAAAGAGCAACATAGAAGCATTAAAGACTAGCTGAGCCTATCGAACCAGTCGGGGGCGAGCTTACCAGGGAGACCTGGGGCTCGCCCTTTTCGTTATTGCGATGGCTACGTTTTGGCAGATTCTAAGCACTGAGAACAGGAACAAGCTGGCCAGGTTCTATGAGCAGAGCTTTGGCCAGCCATTCCTGCCACCTGAGAGGCATGAGGAACGGGTCCGGCTCCAGGGGAAGCTCGAAAGCCTGGAAGAGATAGACAGACTTATGCGCCAAAAGCCCAGTGGGAGAATGGGGCGTGAGTGAAGGCGACTGCCGGCACTGCCGGTCATGGGAAGGTTGTCGTGGGAAAGAATGGTATTCGTTTTCCGATATTTGCTGGTGTGTGCAACAGGTGTTCTGGCTGCTCAAATATGCCTACATGCTCCGTCAGGGTGTGTGGCCATCGCCTGAGAGCGTTCTCGAGGCTGGAGTCCGGGGCCGGCAGATGATAGCCGAAGCCCGCTTTGCCAGGGCAGTCCTGGTCATAGCGGAACTGGACAAGAGGCTGGTCAGGACAGGACTCAGGGGGGAGCTGCTGGCTGAGCAGTGCATCAACCGGGAGAGGATGGACTATCTCAGCGACAATGCCAAGGATGCGCTTTACTATGTTTCAGGATGGAGTCGCAACCCTAGAAGTTTTGCACAGTGGTTAGCGGACAGGAAATACTGGCGAAAACCTGATAAAAACATCGTGAAAACAGGGGCTTGACAAGACCTTTCTATCGTGATACCCTATTGACAACGTGGGCGTTTCGTACGCCCACAAGCCATTTTAAGGCCACCTTTCGGGGTGGCTTTTCCATTATAGGCACTTATTGGAGCACGATTTCGACTCGACAGTCGCATCATGTCTCCAAATACAATACACGGAGGTGAAAATGGATTTCTCTCTATTATGGCTAACACTCGCAGCGTTTTTCGGTGGTATTCTGGCAGCGGTCCTCGGATGGATTGAATCCCATGAGGCCTTTGAGGGGCGTAAATTTTTCGCCAGTATAATCCGGTCCTTCGTGGCTGCGGTGGTAGCTGCCCTGGCTTATCCATACATAGGGCCAATCACTATACCAGTCCTGCTCGGTGCACTCCTGGCTGGTGCTGGTGTTGATGTCTTAGGCCATCGGTTAGCCGGAACTGGCACCACGAGGCTCTGAGGGAACTTCTAAGACTGGCAATACTACAACCAGTCCCCCGAAGTAATAACTTGTTTGCTCCAATAAGTGCTATGACTATTTGATTAACATGGGGAAAGGATTTTTCTGCTGGCTGAATATCAAAGAGTTTATGAACACCTACCAGGAGTGGCATGCCTTCGTCGAAGGGTTCTCGGAGAGCTTTTGCTTTTGGAGAGCGCACGTTGATCCCTCTGAAGAGTTGCTGAACGACATCAAGAACGAGCATCACTACTACGTTTTCGGCCGGGTAGTAGGGTTTATCGGCCTCGTTATGTTTGGAGTAGGCATAGTTAAGATATTGCGAAGCGTCGCGGGTAGGGCAAAAAGTTAAGCCGCCAGCCTCATAAGCTGGAGGATTCGGTGCGATTCCGGGACCCGCCACCATTTATCAAGGAGAACATGAAGAAAGCTGACAGAATCTTACTAATCATAATCGGAGTGCTGATGGCCACCTTAATCGCAGTCTGGGTCTGGGTCACCACGGCTTTCCAGGGGGTATGCCCATGAAATTCGAGGATAACTTTACCTGGACTGAGGAACGCTTTACCTGGAGTGACCAGAATACCACCTTAGAGGCGCCATGAGCGAGGAAGTAACAAAGTATCCTCGGGGACACCACCCTAACTCACTGAACGCCATAAAGCGAAACGGCTTCAAGCCGGGGCAATCAGGCAATCCCAGAGGACGGCCCAAGGGCATACGCTATGTCAGCGAGGCTCTGAGGGAACTTCTAAAGGACCCAGAAGTGGCTAAGAACCTCGCTCAGGAGTTAATGAACAGAGCCAAGAAAAGCGACAGCGCCCTGGATATCCTGTTGGACAGGACAGAGGGCAAGGTCACTCAGCCCATCGGAATAGACCCGACAATGCCAGTGGTCATTGACAGGATAGTGGCCCACATTGCAGAGGACAAGCAGAATGGCAATAGCTCAGGAACTTAGGCCATACAGGGAAGTCATAGACAATGAGATACACCTTAACTTCCACTCCGGCCAGTCGAGGACATGGCAGAGCCAGAGACGCTTTGTCGCCATGCAGGCCGGCACCCAGGCAGGCAAAACGGTTTTTGGCCCAGATTGGCTCTACCGGGAGATAAAGCAACGTGGTGAAGGTGACTATCTGGCCGTCACTTCCACATTCCCGCTGCTCGAGCTCAAGATGCTGCCCGAGTTCCTGACTTTATTTGTTGAGCTGTTACACCTGGGCAGTTACTCAGATTACAAAAAGGCTTTCACCTTTCATAATGGCAAGACCAGGGTGATATTCGGCAGTGCCACAAATCCTGAGTCTCTGGAGTCGGCCACGGCAAAGGCAGCCTGGCTTGATGAACCGGGGCAAAAGCAGTTCAGGCGGGACACATGGGAAGCCGTGCAAAGGCGTCTTTCCATCCATCAGGGAAGAGCTCTATTCACGACATCGCTCTATTGTCTGGGCTGGTTTAAGACTGAGGTTTATGACCTGTGGGAGGCGGGCGACCCTGATTACGACGTTATTATATTCGACTCCACAATGAACCCGGCTTTCCCGAAGGCTGAGTTTGAAAGAGTCCGCGGCAGACTTCCGGCGTGGAAGTTCAACATGCTCTACCGCGGGAGATATGACACACCGGAAGGGCTAATCTACTCCTCGTTTGACCCCAAGCACTGCCTGAAGGGGCGGTTCGAGATACCTAAGAACTGGCTAATCTACTCAGGACACGACTTCGGGGCTGCCAACCCGGCGGCGATCTTCTTTGCTGAGGACCCGGGCACCGGGCTTCTATGGGCTTTCCACGAATACCTGCCGGGGCCTGGGAAGTCTATAGCAGAGCATGTGGCTGAGTTCAAGAGGATAACTGAGGGCTATAACGTGGTGAAGAGAGTGGGGGGCAGCCACCAGGAAGAGGAAATCAGGCAGGCGTATGACGCCCATGGCTGGCCAATCAGCGAGCCGCCTGAAATGAACCGCAGGGTAGAGACCCAAATCGCTAAGGTTTTCGCCTGGCACAAGCTCAACAGAATCATGGTGTTCAAGGATCTGCTGGGGTACCTCGACGAAAAGCAATCCTTTTCCAGAAAGCTGGACGATAGATACAGGCCGACCGACGAGATAGAGGACGAAGCACGTTATCATCTGCTGGCGGGGGAACGCTATATCATAGCGGACCTGGCCGAGCCAGACAGGATGGAGAATAAGCAAGAGGGGGAAGCCTGGCAATTCTAGGAGGGCAACTATGCAAGACGGGTTACAGGCAATGGTAGCAAGAATTGACGAAAGAACAGAGCATATACAGGAAGATGTGAAGGACTTGAAAGTCGGGCTTGCGAAGGTGGTAGATACTGTCAACGGGCATAGCACACAATTAGCAGCTATTGACGAAAAGGTCAAGAGCTCGAATAACGGCCTGAGTAAAAGGCAAACGGTAGGGATTGGCGGGGCTGCTGGGGTTATTGCCTCTATCCTTGTGGCCATTATCGAATACTTCAGGCATTAAGGAGCAACCATGGCAGACACAATGAGCGACGAATACAAGGTATTTGACGATAAGCGGACGGCTCTGAAGCCCATACATGACCGTATGGACGTGGACGAGGCCCTTTATTACCTCAAGCCCTACAAGATGATGTCCCTGGAGGACCCCCGGAAGGAAATGCCGGACGTCGTCAATGTGACCCTGAACGATTGCCTGCTCTACGCCGTGAAAACCATCTCTATCCTGGGCGGAGCCAGTATGCAGGCCGTGATTGAGGGGCATAAGTTGACCGACAAGCAGGGCAGCCTGATTGAGCAGTTCCTGGAAGACCTTTACTACACGATAGATGAATGGCTGGAGAACAGAGGAATATGGGGATTGGGCGCCTTTGTTGACGAGCAGATTATGCTTCGGGGACATGTCGGGGCCCGGCCGTGCCTGAGAATAGGCGAAGACGGCAGCCTGGTGCCCGATGTCACCCCTCTGGACACCCGATTCTTTGCCCCTGAGCTCGGGACCACGGGAATTGTCTGGGGGGCTCCCTGGTTTAGCCAGACGAAAGAGGAAATAGAGCGGGAGTATAACAAGCCGGGCGATAACCCGCCGCGTGTCGAGGGCAGTGACAATGAAGTTGTGGACTTCTGGAACTCTGAGGAGAACAAAGTCTTTGTCCAGAAGCAGGTGGTCCGAAGTGTGCCCAATACCTACGGATATCCGCCGTTCATTTATGCGGTCGTTCATGCCGGCTCCATGTTTTACAGCAAGGACGCCGTAGAGCACCGCGGGGAAAGCATACTGTGGGCCAACCGCAGCCTGTGGCACGAGAAAAACAGCGCTGCCACTATCCTGAAGACGTTGACAGTGCAGGGACTGTTTGCTGCCCTGCAGTATGAAACTTCCAAGCCGGGCCAAGCCCCAAAGCCTAAGAAGTCTCCCTATGCGCCAAGGACCATTCACCCTGTCGAGAAAGGCGGCGGCTTCAGGGCCATGCCGGTTACCGACATTAAGAGAGCTACTACGCTGTTTTACTCCATCCTGGAAGCCGACCTGCAGCGGGGCAGCCTGGCAGCCATTGACTACGGGACGTTGAACTTTCCGCTGTCATCGCTGGCCATGGCCAAGCTGACGGGTTCAAGGAATGACATATTCCTGCCCCGGGTGAACACAAAGGCCACCTTCTACCAGGCGCTTAGCCGAATGATGATCAAGCAATGTATAGCACTCAACCAGCCGATACTCCTCGGGCAAAGCGGCAGCGAGAACGAGTATAGGCCGGCTGATCTGGCCGGTGACTACACCATTAAATACCGGTTCTTTACTGAGTCGGCAGAGCAACGGATAGCCGATTTAACCATGGCCAAGGATGCAAGTCCGTTCTACTCTAGAGAAACTATAAGACGAGAATATCTGAAGGACAAGGACCCGGACGGGGAAGAGATCAAAAAGAAATCGGAGGAAGCAGAGAGAGTAGACGAAGTCGTGTTCCTATACAGGAGAGCACGAAAGCTGATCGAACCTGTCAAGCAAAATGAGAAAGTACCTTTCCAGAACAAGGTCGAGGCTTTCCTGTTAGGGCAGAGAATAGCAACCATCCTGACACAACGAAGAAGCATGGGGCAGTTGAGCCCGCTGGAGACCAGTGGCTTCCCCGAGGTCCAGGCGGCGCGCGGCCGGCAGTCTGAACCGGCGCCGGCCAGTGAGCAAGGGGCTGGTGGAGCTGAGGGTGGGGCCAGCGCAGGCAAGGTCGCACAGAGGCCATCGATGCTCACCAGAGGCGCTACTGCCGAAGAAGATGCCGAGGAGGCCGAATATGCCTGACAACAAACTAGGCTTTGACTTCACCATAGAAGACCTCGACCGCATGGTTATTGAGGCTGCCAGGGGCGAAGGCAACAATCAAAACCAGGCAAAAGGCACAAAGCCAAACGCCATAAAGGAACTCATAGCAAAGGCCAAGCTAGGCAAGAAGCAATGAATGGCAGGGTAGCTAAAAAGATTAGGAAATATAGCAAGAGAAACTTCCTTGAGTATGTCAGGGCAGTTGAGGAATGGCCATTCTCAGCAAGATGGAGATTATGCTGGCATATCCTGTTTGGTAAGAGGGCTACGTAATGATTGACATTAATGAGGAACAGCTTTTCAGAACATACGCCCAGGCTAAACAGGTTCGGATTGAGAGCCTGTTAGACCAGTATGGCTCGTCTCTGGCCGACATGAGGGAACTTTATCCCAAGCTGACTGAGACGATTGAAAAGCAGCGGCTTGTAACTACATTGCCGACACAGGCGTTGTTCTTCATCCCCAGTGAGGCCGCTGATATGGGGCTTTCCCTGGAGGAAGGCTGGATGCTCAAGGTAAGCCCAGTCGAGGGCGGGTATAAATCGAGTTTCATCACTCCCTCAAAGTGGGAGATCACCGAGGATGAATTGTACATATCGCCGGCCGGTGAGCAATACAGCCGAGCGGATATGGAAGCTCTCCTGGCGATCCCGACTGGAGAATATACAGTACCGGAGATTCCGGTAGCCACAACAATAGACGACTTAACAGAGGAAGGGAAAATTCAATATCAAGGGTATCAATCCGCCGGCGGGCAACTGGATGTCGTAGGCTGGCTGAATTTAAGGGAAGAACAACAGGTTGAAACCGAGCAAGTCTTCGGCAAGGTGTTTCCGCAACAGACTACAGATGAAGTCTTAAACTACATGGCGACTGACCCCACAGGATTCCTTGCGGATATACGAGAAATAGGCCCGACTGAGGACGTGATAACGCTACTCAAGTCGCTTGAATTTCAAGACGAGCAAGGGAATCCTTACCATCTTACCGACGAGGAAATACAAGGATTATTTGGCACAACCCAAGAGTATATTCCTGAAAGTGCGTGGAAAGACTTTAAGGATTCGTTACTGGCTGGTGGTATGGGAGCGATACAGAATATAGAGACATGGCTGCTTACACAGCCTGTTACCAAACCAACCCGGGAGACATTAGAGGCATGGGCGACACGTACAACTGCACTTGACCCACAACTTATGCAGAACCCCGCATTGTATGAACAGTATGTCGAACCAGTCGTGCAAGCACGATATGAACAAGCCGTCCAACAGACAGCAGAAGCCTATATTCGTAGAAGGCAACAGCAAGACCAATACTGGATTGACCATCCTGAGTTAGCGCCGAATCCCGAATATCTAAAAGACCCATTTAAGAACCCCAGTTTATTTCTAACGCCTGGCTATTGGACTTATAGCATTGGTAGTAGCCTGGCTTACTCGCTTGCTGTTATGGGGACTATCGTCGCAGTGAGTGCCGTTGCTACTCCCTTTGCTGGGATACCCGCAGGTGTGTTGGTGGCCGCAATGCCTGAAGCTGGCAATATGCTTGACCAGTTAATTCAAATGGGCGTTCCCGTAGCAGAAGCGAGACAAAAAGCACTACTTGGGGGGCTCATCGCTGGTGGTGTTGAGGCGGTTTCAGATATACCATTCATAGGACTGGTATTTAAGCCACTCAAGCCAGCTATACAACCCTTAATAAACACAATAAAGAAAGTGACGACAAACGCTCTTGCGAAAGCTGTGATTACTGGCCTAACCATCCCACAAATTGAAGGACTGGAGGAAGTAGTCACTCAGTTAGCACAAAACGCCATCCTTCAACACTATGACGAAACGCAGTCTCTCTTAGAGGGCGTAAGCCAGGCTTATATTCAGGCAACCATAGCGTCACTTCCTTTCGGTGCTATCGGTGGCATGGCATCATACCGAACCTTCAGGAGTAGTTTATCTACCGAGACAGGGACACAGCTTGATGGACTGGTAGATAAACTTCAGACTCAGGGATTAACCGAGGAACAGGCTCAGGTACAGGCGGTCAATGAACTGGCACGGACTCCCGAAATAGAGGCTAACCTTTCGAAAGCGATTGAGGCTGCACAACAGGAATACCTCGAATCCCAGGGTGTTTCTTCTGTGGAGGGATTGATACCTGACCAGGGAATTGCAGGGGATATTCTTAATGAAATAAGGATTGCACAGGAGATAAAAGCAGTAACCCCTACTGCAACCGCAGAGAAAGTTACTGCACCTGAAGTTAGTGGGATCGTCCCACAGGCTGGTATGCCAGAGGCAGGGCTTCAGCCTTCTATGTTAGAGGAAGTCCCATCCAAAGAGGTTATACCCGCCCCGACTGGTAAATTAGTCCAGGCCCGCCTTGATGACTATTTGAGGTTACGAGAGTACAACAAACAAGCCGTTACGGAGAGAATCAGCGAGATCAAGAAACAACTGGAGACGAAGGGCAGGCTACCAGCAGGGCAGGGAACTAAGGGCGATTTGAGACTGGAACTTGCCAGACTTGATGCACAGCAAGAACTCGATGCCGTAAAGAGTATCGAGGACTTGGATTTGCTGATCAGAGAAGTAGAGAAGGAACTAGGTCGCCGGTCTTTGCCCGGTCAGGGTGAGTGGGCCAGGTCAGGGATAGAGTTAGCAAGGCATCCGAGAAAGCCTAATATATTTCCAGAGTACACGTCAAGACAATTAGACGAGATGCGGAATGTCTATCTACAGGCGAGGGGGAAAATAGAACCTGCAACCGCAACTGTCAAGGCTGAGGATATACCAAGCGATATGCCGGCATTGACTAATACGGCTCTCACCCCGGCACAGGTAGAGAAAACCATCGAGCTATTCAAGCAAGCCGTGATCGCTCCCAATGCGGAAATGCAAAGAGCGGCAGCGATTGAGTTAAGAAAACACGTCCTTGCTCAGAGGGCAAAGTCAGCCAGTGAAAGTGCCGAGGCCATGATAACCGAAGGTGCAAATCCCGAAGAGGCTATCAGGATGGCCGAGCAAATGTTTATGACTGGTAAACTCCCTGACCTTACTACTGACTACTTTGACGACTTAACCCAGGAGATGCGGAATGTCCTCTTTGCCAAAGTCTATAACTACTGGAAGGATAAGAGCTGGTTTGAACTTATATCAACCTTTGAGGCTCTTACCAATACTTTAGTCGGCAAGTCTATCCCCAGAGTAAAAGGGATAGGAAGTAAATACTTCCCGGATGGCGGTTCGGCATGGGATAGGTTAGCCAGGGTATTTGTCGGTGATATAGAAGTCCTGAACGCACTCGACCAGGGCAAATCTTTGAGAGACGTCATTCAGGGTGTGCTACTGGAATCTGGTAGGGGCGTGGTGACGCTGAACCAGGAAACCGTCAACTGGCTGAAGGAATTAAGCACTATCAGTGAAGAGGACAAATTACTACTAACAAAGCCTTTAGCAGAACTCACTGAGGAAGATGTCAAGAGAATTGCTACAAAGTGGTTCTGGAAACGACAGAATGAACTTAACACACTTCTGGCCGCAGGAACTATCACACGCAGCGAGTATCAGCTTGAACTAGCCATAGCAAAAGACAGGGTTTTCCCGCATAAGATGGTGACGCCTCCTCCCTCTGAATGGGCTGCGTATAACGAAGCCTTTAAGGAACTGCCGTTACTTACCCTGAGGGAAAAGGGAACTATAGTCCGGGTCCTCAAGGGTCTTGGCATGGGCATTGTGGATATTGGAAACTTTGTCAGGGCAAATAAGGCATCCTGTGACATGTCGGCCTGGAGACAGGTTATGCCACTTGTCCCTGGCAATCCTGTTGCAGCTTATCGGTCAGAAGTGGAAGCATGGAAGGCATTATTTAGCCAGGCAAGTGCCGAGGCTAATTGGCAGTGGGTGAAACGACAACCCTCATTTCCTTACTATGCTGAGATGGTAAGGCAGACGGGGCAAGACTTTCTAAGGATGCTGGAAGCACCAAAAGGGACAGCTCAATGGCAAGCTGCGGAGGAGTTCGGTTATCTGACCGAGGAAAGGCTTATACCGAGAATAACAGCAAAGTTGCCCTGGATTAAATGGTCAGGCAGGGCTTTTGTGGTGAAAACCAATACTATGGCTATCATGGTTTATAACAAACGCCTCGAAGTTGCACTGGCGAGAGCCGATATGATAGCGACTGGCAAAATCAAACTTCCCGAGGGCGAAGGCTTTAGCATACAGGCGGAGATGAACGATTTTGGGAGGGCTATCGCATGGATGACCCAAAGAGCTAGCCTAGGAAAACTCAAGGCGATTGCTCCAGAAATATCAGCAATGGTCTTTGCCCCTCGTTCATGGGCAGGTAGATTCCTTATGCCGAAACTTTTAATAGACTCTAACCCACGAGTTAGGGCTTTTGCTTGGAAGAATTTGAGTTTAGACGTGGCAGTGATAGGAGGTCTTGTTATGCTGGGTTACTCTCTGGGCTTGTGGGATTACGAGGATGACCCCCGTAGCGGCGAGTTCGGGAGTATTAGAATCGGCAATTTGAGAATAGACCCATGGGCTGGCTATCGACAATTCCTCGTCCTTTATACCCGGCTTATCACTGGGACTGGGGTATATTCAGCAACAGGACAGGAGTATGAGGTAAATCCCATAGGAGCACTTACTACTTTTTTCAGGAACGCACTATCCCCACTCGCAAGTACACTTCTTGATTTCTGGACAGGTAAGAATTTCCAGGGGGAGAAGGTCGATATAAGGAGTCTAAAGCAATGGATTGACAGAGTAGCTCCCTTTACTGCCCAAACTGTATGGGAGGCATATCAAGATAGTTGGCAACATGGTGTGATTGCATTTTTACCAGCTTTCTTCGGGGCAGGTGTTTCAACTTATTCGGGAGATTGGAAGGATAACTGGGCGAAGATGGGACTTCCTAAGTATCCTGAGAACACCGGTTACGGTATCTATGAACCGATATATGACGTGGCCGACTTCTGGGCTGATACTGCTTCCCAATTCAGAGGAGTTGACCCTGCCACGCTTACGGCGAGCAAGGGCTTTCCTGAATATGTGAGGTCAATTGCCACAGCCTTGCAGATTATAGACCAACTAGAGATGCTGCCAAATAAGAAACTTACCTCTCTTAATGCCGACCCTGAAAAGGGTACGACCTTCATGCAGTATTACCAGATGTGGCAAGACCGGCAGAAGATTGTCGCTTCTGGCGATACGGAGAAACTAAAAGCATTTGACGCTGACGAAAGGACTAGGAATGCCTATCTGGGAAATATCACCCAGGCCCAATACGCTCTTCTAGTCGAGTATCACTCTCTTCCTGAGGTAGAAAAGGCAGACTTTCTAGGGAGACACCCTGAACTTTATATCAACCCCCGGGAAGAATGGCTGAGGACTCACCCTCAAGAGAACGCACTTTTAGCACTCTGGGGCAAGGCAGACATTTACAGCCCTGAAGCACAGAGTAAAGTATCTACATTGACTCACTCACTAGACATACCTGAGAACGCTCTGGTAATGAAAGACCTCGATCCCGTGACGGAATTGAAACTCAAGAACCAGCATTTATCTGACCTGCTTGATGCCTACGGAGGGCTAGACGACACCTTGAAAGGGCCGGACGGCTTGACGGCCAGGGACAGGGCGATCAAGCAACTGTACCTCGATAACCCTGACTTCAGGGAAGACCAACGGAGAATCGAGGCTCTAAATGTGGGGACGAAAGATAATCCTACTCTTGAAAGTATGATTGAAGGCTGGGTAGAACGAGGCCAAGTCGCAGACGAGTTCGGGTCCAGCAGTGCCGAAATGAAACTCTGGCTGATAGACAACAGGGAAGTCCATCAGTGGGCGCTGGAGAACGGACTTTTAAGCGATACCGGCGAGGACTGGAACGAGAACATTCTAAGATTGGAAGTCAATTATCGAGAGGACTTCGACAAGTATGATGCTCTTGGGAACGAAGCCTCTCCCAGTTATATTGCGAACGACACGGCAAGAGCGGACGCAAGGGAAGCGATGATCTTTTCTAACGATAAGATGACTTCCTTTGGAGTGGCGCATTACACGATAAACGCTCTCCAGAAGAACATACCTGAGAACCTTGTTACCACCTACGTTGACTACTACGGGATAAGGAAGAAGGAAGGCGTGGATTACTCGGCAGGGTGGTATGACGATGACTGGTATCTTCTGGAACACAAAGACTTCTACCAGACGATGCTAAATCTAGGACTCTGGCAATCACGAGACTTTAGCAAGGTGCCTACCAGGGAGGTTTATAGTTTATACCAGGCATATCTAGGCAAGGCTACAGGAACACCCAGACTGGACTTCAGGGCACAACATCTTGATTTAGACAACTGGCTGGTTCTAGCCAAAGGATACACACCCGTTGGCAATAGATAGAATGAACAAAGACTTTGCTTTATTCCAGAGTGAGTTCAAGAAGTGGCAGAAACTATTTGGGCTAACTGGCTACAAGGTTTACTTCAAATACGAGCCGATAGATGGGAAGTTTGCCGATATTAGCATCAACCAAGACCAAATGGTAGCTACTGTAAGGCTGAATAGCGAATTGTCTGATAAGGACAAGCCCTATCAAGATATTGAACGAACTGCTAGGCATGAGGCAATTCATTTATTGGTGGCCAGACTGGAAATGAATGGGCGTTATCGCCATGTTTCATCAGGTGAAATAGATGAAGCCAGTGAGGAATTGGTAAATAGACTAGGGGACTTAATCCCATGACTAAGTAGGGTCGTAGGGCGGCCACCGCCTTTAAGAGTGGCAAAGAAGAGCCAGTAAATCAAAGATGCTGGCTTCAATCATTTAGGGAGGTACAAGTGGACGAAACCAAAGGAAACCCAGGGGACTCTCTTCAGGAACCTGGACAGGCTTCTGAGGGTGCCGAAGGGATTACTCCAAAACAAGCTAGAACTTACACAGAAGAGGAGCTGCAAAAGGCGAAGAGCGATGCTCTTGCTGCTGCGGGCAGGGATGCCAAATCGCTATCTGAAAGGGAAGCTACTCTCAAAGCCGAGCGTGAGGCTGTTGAGGCTGAAAAGACTAAGATAGCCGACTGGCAAAGGCAAAGAGAGCAAGCCGAACTGGACGAAGCGAGGCGAGACCCTGACAAGCTCGCTGCCTGGCAAAAGAAGCAGACTGAAAAGACGCGGGATGCTGAATTTGCCAAGCGTGAGCAAGACGTTAAAAAGCGGGAGCAAGACCTTGCTCGGCGAGAGGCTGAACAGGAGGCGACGGTCAGGGCCACGCAAGAGGCTCAACTGGGAATGAAGGTCTACGAAATCGCAGCGAAGTATGATCTCAACCCGGAAGAGCTGAGAAAGGACATGAAGGACCTTAACCTGACCACGCTGGAACAGCTGGAAAAATACGCCAAGCGCATGAGCACCACGGGAGAACGACCACCCGGGGGCGAAGGCGCCAAGGTGACAACCGCTCCTGTAACTGTGCCGACTTCTGGCGGAGCTCGAAAGGATTATACCTCAATCAAATTCGGCACAAATGCCCCTAGTGCAAAGGACATGATAACGAAGGGGCTAGAAAAGAAATAGGGGGTAAACAATGGCTGGAACATTAGCAGAATATAAATATCTTGGCCATGAGGCTGAGATCCGGGCTGGCATTGCCAAGACTATCGTTACGGTATCGCCCTGGCTTCAGGAGATGCCATTCGTGCAGATAAATAACGATGTCTCACGATACAAGATGGAATCGGCTGCTGCCCGCGCCGACACCTATCAAGTAGGAGAACCCTGGGTCGAGGGAACGCCCACCTGGGAATACAGGGATGCTGCCCTGGCGATTCTCGGTGGCGATGCGGATGACGACAACTTCGGACGCCTGGCTGCTGCCGGAGAGGACACGATGGCTGCCATGATCGAACTCAAATCTAAGGCTATCGCTCAATGGTTTGAGACTCTAGCTATCCTTGGTCAGACAACCGCCGTAGCAACCTATAGCGCCACTAAGAACTTCAAGGGGCTGCTCCGGCTTCTCTGTGAGTGTGAATCCAAAACAGCAACGGACCTGGATGGCGCGCTCTACTCAGCAGTGGGGTCGGCCAATAACCCGCAGGTAATTCAGGCAGCGTCCGGCGCCTCGGCTACGCTCACTCTCGACATGATTGATGTGCTGATTGACCTGGTTAAGCCAAAGGCCAGTCATCTAATTATGAGCAAGCTGATGCGAAGGAAGGTCAGTTCCCTGGCGAGGGCTGCTGGAAGCAACTTGGAGCATGACAAGAACCAGTTAGGGTTCGTTGTTACCAGGTTTGGAGAGCAAATTGTCCTCATTGATGACAGCACTCCGGTAAACTTTCCCGACCCAACGGTACTCGTATCAGCACCGGCATCTTACACGCCTAGCACGGCTGTGGCTGCTGCCAACGACACCTCGCCCATCTTCGCAGTCCGCTTCGGTGAGGATGGTCTGTGTGGTGTCAATGGGGAAGGCATGATTCAAGTCGAGAGATTTGACAAACTGGAAACCAAAGATGCCAAGAGAATCCGCATCAAGTTCTATGCCGGCATGAGGTTGACAAATAAGCTGGCTGCTGCCGGGCTGTTCAGCGCGACCGCAAGCTAAGGCAACGGGCAAATAATAACCAAGGAGGCAATGATTAAATGGCTTTGACTGTATTAACACCAAATATGCAAACCTTCGGAGAAGGTGGCGCTGTACCGGAGTTCTATATCAAGATAGAGGGCATCATCGGTGATGCCACTGGCGGCCTGGTGCTGCACACCATACTCAATCCCTTCGGAGAGGACTTAGTCATAACCAAGGGACTTCTAGTGGTAACTACGGCTTCGGGGAACGTGGCTACCGACCTTGACATTGGGCTTGGGGATAATGCTGCCGGACTGAATAATGGTGCGGAACTCTGTGACGGGGCTGTAGCTGCTACCCTGAATACCGCCGGCGTGAAAGACCTGAGCGTAGTTCATGCCATAGCGGCCCCACCAGCGGTTACAATATGGAAGGCTGCTGGCTCATCTACCGACAGCTACATGTGCATTGACCAGAACGGTTCGGTTGATGCCTCAGCACTTCGGGCAACGCTGTGCCTGAAATGTGCCAAGTACAAAGACCTAGTCTAGGGAACGGCGAGGCTTTAGCCGTTGAGCCTGAATCAACGGCTAATAAATAATTGGAGGGGTGCATGTCTCTCATACCACAAATAAGCATCAGTGAGTTCAAGAAGTTGAGCGCAAGCCAGATCAAGGAAATGAAATCAGTCGAGGTAATATCGGATGGCGAGCCCCTGTTCTATGCCATCATACCGCCATATCGGGGCGGCATGAGCATAAACGATAACATCAGGACACAGGCCGAATACCTGGGGCATCGCGGAAACTCTGTAGGTGGACTGGAACCTCAAGACTTGGTGAAAGCCTAGTGCCTATCTACTTATACAGATGTGAGTGTGGGATGGAGTTCGAGTGTATTGCTCCAATGCCGGGGGAGAATACCAGCCAATGCCCTGTGTGCAACCGACAGGCAAGACGAAAGGTGTCCTCTTGCAACCACACTTTCCGCTGGAGACTTTCCGATGAAAGCCATCTGAGAGGTCACCCTGACGAATTAGTGAGAGACGTGTAGCCCAAAAGGAGGTGAACGTTGCCAGCATCCAGTGAATCTCAAAAAACCTTAGCATGTATGGCCCTGGCCTACAAGAAACACGGCGAGAGCGCCATCAAGAGCGTGAAGGACAAACAGGCCGTCATCAAGATGGCCAACTCAATGACTGAGGAAGAGCTGAAGGATTACTGCCTGCAGCCGGTGAAGGAGTGAGCCATGGGGGTAAAGAATATATCATCTATCCGAGCGACAGTGAGGCAATTACTCCGGGATGAGTATTTATCAGGCAGCCCATTTGAGTTTGACGATGAGGAACTTAATATTTATATCGGGGAGGTACTGATCGAGGTCTCACAACGGAGTCCTTATGAGGCCAGGGAAACAAAGGTGAGCGATGGCACAAAGGAAGTGGACATTAGGTCTATCACTGATTTATTCGAGGTAGTAGAGGTGGAATATCCCATAGGCAGCGACCCTCAAGATTTTCCAAACTTTACTATCTTTGGGAACACGTTGCGTATCGAAGACACCACGCCGACTTCAGGAGCTAACATCTACCTGTATTGTAACAAGGTTCACCAATTAACCGAAGCTGGCTCCACGCTGAGCCCCGACCTCGCAAAAGTCATAGTTGAGGGGACTGTCGTTAAGGCTGCCCTAGCGTGGCTCAACAAGATGCGCGAGCAAATAGTGCCAAACTCCATCAGGCTGTACCAAACTTGGATAAACACTCAGTACATTATTTATCAAAGGAATCTCGAACAGATAACCAAGCCAAAGGTTTGGAAATACTAAAGGAGGTAAACAAATATGGCAGTAGGTTGGACTAACAGAGGAAAATACTTAGCGCTGGCTCATGTCTTTAGGACATTGGCCCTTCCCGCAAACTTCTATGTGGCTCTGGTAACATCGGCGACGGCACCGACATGCGACACGAATACCCTGAGCGAACTCACCGAGATAGCTGCCGGCAACGGCTATACCAGCGGGGGGTATCAGCTTGCCCTGAACTCCAGCGACTTCGACTACATCAATGAAGATGACACGAATGATTTGGGCAAACTCCAGATTAAGGATATCGTCTGGACGGCATCAGGGGGGACAATCCCTGCTTCAGGTAACGGAGCCAGGTATGCGGTATTAACCGATTACCACGCCACAGTAGGCAGTCGTCAAGTCTATGCATACTGGGATTTGGCCAGCGACAGAAGTGTGTCAAGTGGCCAGACACTAACACTCCAAGATTGCGAATTACGCCTTACAGAAGCATGAGGATTGTGTGTGACGGAAAGTTGATTGCGAATAGTTAGGATATGGGCAGGGCTGATCCCCTGCCCCTGTCTCTAAGGAGGGCTTATGCCAAAGAAGATTATTATTCTTGACCGAGTAGGAGAGCCTAGCGATGTGGCATATCGGGTAGCCTTTTGGCTAACTGTGCCATCCGCTAGATATGCTTTCTATGTGAAGCCAGCGGGTATGAATCCAGATGGTACTGCAATCCCTTTTAAGAGCCAATGGAAGGATGCTACTGAAGCGGAGAATCAGGACTTGAGGGATGGGAAGATACAAGAAGTAATTGACACTTATTATCTGCCAGCAGCGACAACCTTAGCCCAAGTTCAGGTATATCTTCAGAATGAACACACGAAGAAGCAGAACTGGATGCTTAATACCAATCCCTATGTAAGATATGGCTCTTTTTGGGATGGCACTAGCTGGACAGCAGGAGGTGTAAGCTAATGGCAGTAATAAATCAAGCACTTGGAACATATACGGCACTAACTGTGACTAATCTACAGTCCCTTGCCAGTTCTGCCACGGCAGGTTGGAAGTCAGCAGCAGTAAGTAATGTGTCAGTGCTGGCGTTGGATTATGAGATTCTTGTCTATCTGCCAACAGCTAACACAGCACCAGCCAATGATAAGGCTATCTATGTGTATGTCTATAGTGGTGTCTATACTGGCTCAGTCTGGTATTACAGCGACAAGGGTAACACCACTGTAAACGATGGGGCGGAAGGAGCATCTACCATAGCCCTGCCAAATGCTATGCGATTAGCCAGAGTCCTGCCATACACCACACAGCAACAGATTATCAACTCTGGTGGGTTCTATATTGCTCAGTGTTTTGGTGGTGCAATGCCCGATGCTTTTGGGATACAGATAATTAACTACACAGGAGCAGCACTTTCAACTGGTTGTATTGTAGCTTACAGGGCATTGACTGCTACATCAACCTAGGAGATTTGAATGGGAGTAATAATACTTCCAAGCAGAAATAGCCTCATTAAGCCTCCTGTTGGCACTCAGATCGACTGGGGACATCCACTTGCCAATGGGCTTATAGGCTGTTGGTTACTTAATGAAGGCGGAGGGCAGACTGCTACTGACTTAGTTGGGCTAAGTCATGGGGCTTTTACTAATATGTCTGGTTCTAATTGGAGGGGTGGGCTAGATGGGATTGGCACATACCTTAGTGCCACTAATCAGTATATTACCTGTGGTGCCAATCCTATTCTCAACCAAGCATCTTCTGCTATTACAGTAATTACTCGTGTGGTTATTGACGTTCTCAAGCCCAATGCAGGGGCTGAGTCAGTAATAATAGGCAAAGATAACGAGTCAACTAGACAACTCAACTTCAATTTAGGGTATGACCCCAATGATTATATTGCTTTCTACGTATGGTGGACAGGAGGAGGTTATACGCAAGGTCTTTCTGCCTATCCCATAGGTAGTCTCAGTGTCGGTAAGTTATATCAATTTGCTGGTAGATGGCAGTCAGGCAGTGGCATTGGGGTATTTATAAATGGCTTACAATCTGGGACAGACTCTGCAACCAAAACAGGCACTATAATCCAAACGACAGAGCCATTCTGTATAGGTGGTAGAGGAGCAACTTCAACCTATCCTTTCAGGGGTTATATAAGCCAAGTCCTTTATTACAATACTTGCCTAACTAAAGACCAGATTGCTTGGCTCTATGCCGAACCTTACTGCTTCCTTCAGCCAGTAGTAAGAAGGTTCTATTCAATACCAGTTGAGGACGTTCTTGTTACGCCTTCTCCAGTCTCGGCGATAGCCCAGGTTGTCGCACCAACAGTCATAAAAGGCTCAATATCAGTTACCCCTAGCCCTGCTTCGTGCCTGGGCCAAGTGGTTGCCCCGACTGTTATTATAGGGGCAGTTTATATTACCCCTTCGCCTATATCTGCTATAGCCAGTGTCGTTGCTCCTAGCGTAGTGAAGGGCTCAATCTCCATCACGCCTTCGACTGCACAGGCAAAAGCCTCGGTGGTTGCCCCGGTAGCTCTGGTAGAGGGTTCAGTCAGCATTACGCCTTCACCTGCCCAGGCCATAGCTTCAGTTGTTGCACCGACGGCCGTTACTGAAAGGACTGCCACAACCTCAGCGCTTTATGGGGTGGCTACATACGGGAACGCAGTATATGGAGTTGTGGGAGAAGAAGGGCTGGCTGTCACTCCCATCCCCATTCAGGCAAAGGCTTCTGTTGTAGCTCCCACAGTCATCAAGGGCTCGGTTAGTATCACTCCGGCATACGCTCAGGCCAAAGGCCAAGTGGCCCAACCTACAGTTAAGCTAGGAAACATAATTTATGCTCCGACCTTTATTCGTGCCATAGCAAAGGCTGTTGGCCCGACTGTGGCTCTTGGAGCCGTAGTGCCTGGTCCTGCCAGTGCCAAAGCTGCTGGTGCAAACCCTGTACTTGTTCTAAGCTCAATATCAATAACACCCACAGCTATTCACGCCATAGCACAGGTCGTCCCGCCGATCGTAGGGGTTGAAACTCCAGTATACGTTACTCCTGACCCCGCAAGCTCACTAGCCGGTGTCGTGGCGCCTACAGTAGTCTGTGGCGTTATTGTTGTAATCCCTAGCGCTCTCTCAGCTATTGCATCAGTGATAGCGCCAACTGTCAGACAAGGTAACATCTATCTCACTCCTGAGTATGCCAAAGCGTTAGCGAAAGTCACTGCGCCGACGGTTATTCAGGCATCGCTTACCATAGCCCCGGAGTCTGTAAAAGCCATAGCACGCGGGCAGAATCCTAGCGTTATCCTGGCATCGATGACTATAAGCCCTGCATTTGTGAGGGCACTTGCCGGGGTGATCAACCCTACGGTGTTTCAAGCCTGGATAGGCAAGAAGTTGCAGGTCAGAGTAATCACTACCACAGCCCGCCAGGTAGATATTCTGACTACCCAGAAGCGCCGGGGAGATGTGGTTACAACGCAGAAACGAAATGTCACGGTCGTAACAGGAGAGTAATATGCTGAAAGTAAAGAACTTTGCAATATCCGAGTTAGCGTCCGGGGTTGATAATGTAATTACTACATGGGTGCTGAAGACAGGTGACGGAGCCAAGTTTCCGACCTCTGGCGACTTCCATGTGGCTTGCGAAACAGAGATAGCTCTTTGCACCGCACGCAGTGGAGACTCGCTGACAGTTACTAGAGGACAAGACAATACAACTGCTGCTGCTCATAGCGCAGGTAGGCTGGTAGGTTTGGTATTATCGGCCGGGACAGTAGAGGAGGTTCAGGCTCATCTTCCCCTGACTGCAGCTCACGGAGCCACCGGGGCGGTAGTCGGAACAACCAACGATCAAACCGTCACTAATAAAAGGATACAGCCAAGAGTTGACCCTACTACTAGCGGGAATCTTACGCCCGATGTTTCTCTGTATGATTTCTATACAAGAACACAGGGTGGCGGGTCCATAACTTTTGGAGCTCCTATTGGGACACCAGTTAATGGGGAAGTTATAACATTCAGAATAAAGAACACCAGTACCACTACGTCTATAACATTCTCTTGGAATAGTATCTATAGAGCCATAGTGGCATCAGCGCTGCCTGCTAGCTTGGGCTACAGTTCCACTGCTGGCTATATTAGTGTTGCCCACTACGGGTTTAAGTATAACGCTGCTGATAGCAAGTGGGAGTATATCGCTGTAGCTTCTAGAGTTGGGTTTAACCCAGCTTAAGGAGAATATGCCAGAAGTTATCTTTGAGCCGAACAGCGACATCTATACAGTAGATTGGGACAAAACTGGTGGCAGTCTTTATTATGCCCATCTTAACTACGATGGGGACGAGAAGGCTATCTATACTACACACCAGTCGGCACAGTGGCGTGATATTCGCTTCGGTATAGATATGGCTGGCTTTGATGGAACAGATAAGAGCATTAACTTTGTGCAACTGCATTTCAGGTGTAGTGGACTGGCAAGACCTCGTGTAAAAGCGATTTTGCGAAGTGCGTATTTCGGGATGCCTCCCTTGTACACTGTCTACGGCTCTACCCACGGTCTGACTTTAGATTATGTTGACTACGATTATATATGGACAGGGAATCCTGCTTTTAGCGGTGAAGCATGGCAGTGGGTAGACATAGCTCAGGTGCAGATAGGTATATCTGGCTATCCTGTCCTTTTTAATGAGCAATGGCAGGGACCAACATGCTGCAGAATGAAACTGCTAGTCAACTACAATGATTGGCTAACTCCTCCACCAGAACTTAGTGGGTTTCTCTTTTAAGGAGGCTAAATGGACATAGAAACTATTACCAGGTATATCGCAAGGGCAACTATAAGGACTATAGTATTTGTTCGTGACGATGATAGGGCATTGGTTGACCCGACCTCAATCTTCATTACCTGGACAGACCCGAATGATTTGAAAGTGGTCGACCAGGAGAACATTATCTCAAGTGGCCGTCTATCACAGGGCGTCTATGAGCACTACTATAGAACTACAATTAGCTCACCGAAGGGGCATTGGCGAGGCTTAGCGGAAATCATTGATGGGTCTGGCCCCACAGCGGTAAACAGCCCAGTGAGTTTTAGCGTTGAAGTGGCATGAGAACATTAAGTTCAACTCTTGAAAAAGCGCAGCAGGCCGGGACCCTGAATCCCCTCTATCGAATCGTCTTAACAAAGGGGGCGACGACCTACACTTACGAAAAGGACAGGATACTACCCTCTGAGCACGATGAGGAGATGTATTCTCACCAAGCCAAGATTGTCCTGGACAACGCCGATGGTGAACTCAATGACCTGGATCTGAAAGGGTATGATGCGGTTATCTCTTACGGGTTCGGGAGTGAGTATTCGGCAACGGCGGCTCTCTCCGTCATAGACCAGACGTTCAATTCTGACCCGAACAATTTAACGTGCACACTTGAGGTTGAGGGGATTCCTAACTTAATGGCGCAAGACGAAGCCTCACAAAATTATGTTCCAGAAGCGGATGATACCAAGGTAGTCAAGACACTGATTCGAGAAATAGCTGGCGACACCGGGGTAACTATGTTAACCTGCTTTAACCATTGCCACAAATATGATGTCGTCTGGGATGTCGGCTATGACACGCTGGCAGATACCTACAAGCCAAAGGATGGATTCAGGGTTTATACTGGGGGCTCAAGATTGGCGGCCCTGAGAAGAGTGTTAGACTATACGGCAAACGTTCCCAGATTTGAGGCGGACGGCAAGATTCACATATTAAAACCTGTTACGAGTGGAACTACTTATGACTCCGAATACAGTCTTGACAGGGGGGCTCATACCTTCTTCAGTAAGGCTTATAAAAACAGCCTCGTGTTTCCGAATAGGATAGTCATTACAAGTCGCCCAGATGATGACCCTCAGTATTCGGGTTCGGCCCAAATTGACGGCTATAGTTCTCTACCAGACAGTGTAAAGAAAACCAAATATATTCAAGCTAGATTAGAAAGCAACGCCCAGGCTGAGGATATAGCTGAGGCGTTGATAGCGAAGGCCGAGATGGGGTGTTCCCGGGGGCAGGCTGAAGCCCCATTGAATTGCGGTGCGGAAGTCTTTGACTATGTGAAAGTCACCGATTCCAGGCAGGGAGATACACGAACAGGGAATTTAGGTTACGTCCACAGAAGGTTCGGGCAAGACAAGTGGACCATGACCTTCGGGTTTGGGAACTGGTTTGAGTGGCTCAAGTATCAAAAGATGCTCAAGGAGCTGGAGACTTACAGTGACGAGGGGAGCTATTTCTCGCGCTTAAAGGTAGGTAGTCTCTATGCCACTTTGGATGAGATAACCGACGGCCCCGACCTCTATGTAAGGCAGAAGTCGTTACAACTGAACGCCTCAGGAGTCTTTATAGCAGAGGACACACTTTACACTCTCAGGGTTCCTGGGGGGCCACAGCATAAGCTAACCAAGTCTACCACGGCACCAACTAGCCCTACCAGTGGTGATTTCTGGATTGACACCAACTATGAACCGAACCCACTCAAGATGTGGAATGGCACTTCATGGGTCAGCTTAACAGCAGCAGAAGTCGCTGAGTTCAATAGGGGCACGATTTATAGGGAATTAAAATCCGTAGCCTTAACAGCTGACGGCTTAGTCATTTTAGACCAAGTGCAGGTTGGAACTTACGGGCTGGTTAAAAGTGCATCTCTATCGGCTGACGGGCTGGTGTTACTCGACCAAGTCCAAGACGGAACTTATGGGAAACTCCTAGCTACACAGATTAGTGCAGGGAAAATATACATTTCCTCAGCTAACGACTTTGCCACTGGCTATGACCCTAGTGGAAAATCAAAGGTATTTCGACAAGCCTCTGCTCCTACGGCCGAAACTATTGGGGATTTATGGGTGGATACGGACGATGCGAATAAGCTCTATAGATGGTCAGGGACTTCCTGGGTGTCAATTAGAGACTCTGATATTTCCCAAGCCCTTCAAGACGCAGCAGAAGCCTACGCCTATGCGGATGATGCTTATGACCTCGCAGGTGGGAAGGCAAAGACATTCCGCCAAACCTCTGCCCCGACTTCAGGGATGCAGGCAGGAGATCTCTGGATTGACACCGATGCCGGGAACAAGCCTTATATCTATAGTGGCTCTGCTTGGATAGCAGCCTATACCATAATAGACGGCGGGAATATAACCACTGGTACAATTGACTGCTCTTTGGTTACTATCCAAAGTGCTGGTTCAGGAGATAGAATTGTGCTCAATTCTAGTGGTATTCGAGTCTATGGTACATCACTTCACTTCTACTATTCAACAACAGATATGGGCGGTCTGTATGGAGGTTCAAGTGATTTAGTTCTTTCAGCAAATAAGAACCTAGTCCTTGCGTCACTGAATGGCTATGAGGTATCCATCCAGTCTGATGATAGAATCTACATGGTTACTCCTGCAGGGTATGGAGTGGATATGGTAAGTTGTGATTTTATGGATTTACCTAGACTAAGTTCTGCCCCCACAGGAGCAGCAGGAAGACTGTACTACAATTCCTCTGACGGAAAACTATACTTATACACTACCTTAAGTGGCACGACTAAATGGTGGACGTTTCAGATGTCGTGATAGTTGCCTTCTATTGTGTAGGCACACAATAGCCATAACGCTTATCAATCCCGCAAAGCCTATCCTTGCTACACCAGGCTGGGAAACGGCCAATAATAGAAGGCCAGCGGCGACAACCAATGCCAGACCGATCTTGATGCACCGGAGAATCCATTTAGGTTTTCCGAAAAGAGGACGCATTATCGGGTTCAATTCTCGTCCACCTGCATTTAGGACCGCGAAGGTAAGGTGAAGATCAAGGACATTCAAGCCAACATAAATGACCGCTAGTGCCACATATTCCAAGGCCATATTTTCATTATACTACCATTGTCAAGGAGGCACATGGATTTACAAAAGGAAAAGGCAGACCTCGAAAAGAGGCAAAAGGAAATCGTAGAGAGGATGAACAAGAACATCGCCCAGCGCCAGCAACTAGAGGCCGAGATGCAGGAATTAGTGAGGGAGGCAGAACGCCTGAATGGTGAGGCTCGACTGCTTCATAGACTGGACGGCGACAAACCTAAGCCTGATTAAGCCAGCATAGCGTTGAGAGGGGCAAGGTTGCCCCTTAAAGCTGTCTGGCATAGAAAGATACCCGAAACAAGCTAACCCCGCCATATATTGTGACCTTAAACCCCCGGGAAACCGGGGGACTCTTTTCATTTCAGACCGAGCCTATCAACCAGTCGCTGTTTTTCCAGAGCCTTCAATGCCCGGCACTGTTTATGAGTTCGGGGGGACTTTTTTAGTTTATTGACTTCAGTATTACCGAGAAGGTGGATCCCAATGTACCCCAGGGTAATAGGCAAGAAGGCACATAAATAGCAACCAAATTATAAAGAGAATCAGCAGAGCCTTCCCTGATATTTCATGCTTCATTTCTTTTAGTCTATCACCCCCTGAAGGTTTGTCAAGCGTCATCCTAAAATTTTCTTTTTACAATTTTTGATTTAGCTTTGGGGGGAACTTGACAAGATTTTAGGGGGGTGTTATTGTATTACCACAATGAGCGAAGAGGTAACTAAGCGACCAGTTGGTGGTGGGTTTATGAAAAAGATAGATAGGGACGAGAATCTTCGGCGTTACTACCGGGAGCATCCCGGGATGACTCACCGTGCTTTGGCTCATGTGTTCAAGATTTCGAGGGCTAGAGTAACCCAGATACTTAGGGCGGAGCACCAAATAGCCTTACCCATAGTCAAAGATGTTAACCGAGTATAAGAAATAGACTACCCATACAAGCTATTTAATACTAATTGAAGATAATTAACAATAGGAAGTGAAGCTAAAAGTGGCTAACTCTAGGTCGAGCAAAAATACAAGAGGCCGGGGCTAGACCCCCGGCCGAAGGAGTGTGATTTGAAACCTAAGCTAATTCTAAAACTAAGCGGGCAGGCAAGTCAAGTAGCCTTTCTGACCTCACCATCAAAAGAGGATATTGAAAGGGAACGCTGCGCTAAATGCCACTGGGCAAATCCAGAAACTTGCAGGATATGTAAGCAGGGGAGGGAAGATGGCAACAGAAGTTAAGGACGAAACCCTAACCGCGGAGAATGTCCAGGTGAATCTCAAGACTCTACAAGTTGCTCGATATGGACGGTGGCTTCCGAGGGACATAGCCAGAGCAAGAATAGTTGAGGCTGTAATTGAAAGTCTCAACATCGAAGACAGGGCGACGCTGGCTGAATATGAGGTCAGGGAGAACCCCTGTGAGGAGGAACGATGATTTGTCTTGATTGCGGCGCCGACTTTACAGAGATGGACCAGACGAACCAGGAGTACAGGAACGGCCAGTGTCCGGAGTGTCGCGGAGAAGATATAAAGGAGAAAACAGATGATGTTCGAGAACATAGAGGAACTGCTGATGACGACAGATTGCCGTGTCGTATCAGCTAATGAGGAACGCTGGCTCTGGTGGGATAAAGATGCTAAGACGTGGACTCTTTGGGAGCGGAAGCGCTATGCCAAAAAGAGCAAGCCTCTCTACCAGGGCAATGACCTCAGAGAAGCAATGCAATTTCTAAGGTAAAGGAGGAACATGGATAACAAAGAAGTAACTGTAATCGAAGGGGAACAGACCACAGAAAAGCGTACCCCTTTTGACCTAAGCCTCGCTGCAATAGCTAGCACAAATCTTATTGAGTTAGCAGAACAGGCAGAGAAACGCCTAGCGGCCTTTGAGAAAATCTGGAAGGGGTCACTTCAACGAACCAATCCCAATGACTGGTCAGACCAGGGTGGGAAACCTTATCTAGAAGCATCTGGTGGGCACAAGATAGCCCGATGGCTAGGTGTATCTTGGAGGCCAGTGAGTGGGCCTGACCAAGAAGACTTAGGGCATGGGCATTATCTTATCAGATATACCGGCGAGTTTACTTTAAGCGGAGCAATCATAACGGAAACTGGATCACGGGCCAGTAATGAACCATTCTTCAATAAATCCAAGGGACGAGAATTGCCAGCATCAGAGGTTGACAAGGGCGATGTTATGAAGGCTGCCTATACTAATCTCATACAAAGAGGTATCACCGCATTGTTAGGCATGCGTAATTTGACATGGGAAGACCTGAAGCAATATGCCGGGATTAATCGCAAGGATGTAAAGGGCGTTAGTTACGGGAAAACCCCGCCACTAGGCTCACAATCCGCTGAACCCGGGAAGCCAGCCGCGAAGCCAGCCGAAGGGCCAGCAGAGAATGGGGCGATGGCAACTGAGGCCCAGGTCAAGGCCATCCATGCCATCTTAACGGCTATGAAGGTCAGTGACGAACTCGGCAAGATGCAGAAGGTAGCAGGGATTCTAGGACTCAAAGAAATCCCGACTTCCCTGGCGAAGTTGACCAAGAGTCAGGCTAGTACAGTGATTGGAGCACTCCAGAAAGAAGTAGGGGGCGAGCAATGATAGTTGAGAAGGTTCTCGAAAGTAAGCAACAGAAGATAAGGCAGTGGCCAGTAAATGCTAACCGCGCTAGTGAACTCGGCAATGAGTGCTTACGCTACCTTGTCCTTAATCGAACACGATGGAACGAAAAGACCCTGCATGATGCCCGACTCCAGATGATCTTCGACATGGGGAGAATGGTCGAGGACCTGGTTTTCCAAGACCTGAGAGAAGCGGGGTTTACGATAGTGGAGCAACAGCGGGCTTTCTCCTGGCAGAAGTATCAAATCACCGGGACGATAGACTTCAAGTTGGCTATAGACGGCCAGGTTTACCCATGCGAAGTCAAGTCGGCAGCTCCAAACGCCTTTGCCAGCATTAACTCAGTGAGCGACATGCTGCATCACAAGTGGGCCTATATGCGGAAGTACCCGGCCCAGCTCACGCTTTATTTACTAATGGACAACAAGGAACGAGGGCTCTTTCTATTTAAGAACAAATCTAGCGGAGAACTCAAAGAAATCTGGATGGACTTAGACATGGACTTCGCCGAGTCCCTTGTCCAGAAGGCCGAGGCAATCAACAAGCATGTGGCTGAGAGGACGCTGCCGGAGCCGATGGAGTACAACGAAGACATCTGCCAGGACTGCGGGTTTGTCCATATCTGTCTGCCGGACAGGGTCGGCAAGGAAGTCGAAATCTCTGACAACACCGAACTCTTGGAACTGGTTATGCGCTATCACGCACTCAAGCCCGGCGCCAAGGAATATGACGAGGTAAACGACAGGATCAACAAGCTCGTCGAGGGCAGGGAGAAAATCCTGGTCGGAGACTACTTCATTGAAGGGAAATGGCAGGAGCGGATGGGCTATGACATTCCCAAGGAAATCAAGGCCCAATACCAAAAGCCAGGGCAGTTCTGGCGAAAGAATATCATCCTGGTAGAAGGGAAAGGAGAAAGAACAAATGGCAACTGAAGGCACACAAGCCATCTTAGACTTGGCAATACCCAAGGAGGCGCAGGAGCTAGTGTCTCAGGTCGAGAATGACTTGGTGGTCGCCCAGCGCTTCTCCATCGTTTCCAACGAGAACTATGCGGAGGTTGGTGAGGTACTCAAACGAGTCAAGGGACGCTACCAGGAGATAGAGGCCAAGCGCAAGGAAATGACAGCTCCCCTAGACGAGACCAAGAAGAGAATCATGGACTTCTTCCGGCAACCCCTGGACCGGCTGGCCAATGCGGAGCGAGCGATTAAGGCCGAAATGGTGCGGTTCACCCAAGAGCAGGAGCGACTCCGGAAGGCCGAGGAAGAGCGATTGCAGAGGCTCGCGCAGGAAGAGCAGCGCCGGCGTGACGAGGCCCTGCAGAAGCAGATTGACGCAGCCCAGGAGCGAGGCGATGAGCAGGCTGCTGAGACACTGCTACAGTTCGCCACCGAAACAGCCGTGCCGGTTGTTCAGGTCGAGAGGCCCAAGGTCGAGGGAATCAACGTGGTCAGGCGCTGGAAGTATCGGGTTGTTGACGAGTCTCTGATACCACGGGAATACCTGGTCCCTAACGAGAAGCTCCTGGCCAGTATCGCCATCAGCTCGAAAGGCACTGCCAAGATAGCCGGCATCGAATTCTATCCCGAGGCCGTAATAGCCTCGAGGACTCTATAGGAGCCGAGGACAAAATACAAACAAAGGGAGGGAAACATGTCTGAAATAAAGGAAAACCTAAATGTCAAGGTCTTACGAACCGAAACCCGCGACCTGCCCTGCAAGCTTACTGTTGAGGAGCTGAGGGACAAAGCCGATGAGCTAGCTACGACAGTCCAAGCGATTGAAAGCGAGAAGGCACTGGCAGGTAAATATGACAACTGACTCTTCTTCTTCCTCCTTTCTTTGCTGTTGGGGGACTGGACCTCTCCAGTCTCCCCCTTTTCTGGAGGCATGAATAGTATGACAGGAGTGAGAATCATTCGAGTTTTCCCCCGGAGAACGAGCATGACCCCGGTTGATGACCTGGCGTTTGTTGGAGATCCCCCACTGCTCAGGCCGGAGGCCGATATCGTTTATGTTTCCTGCCTCTTCACCTGGGACAAAGCCGAAACCGGCCGTCTGGCTCAAGCATGGCATAAGCACTACCTCAATGTCATGGTAAGCGGTCCTGCTTGGGATAATGCCGGCCATGACTTTGTGCCCGGCCTGTTTGTCGGGTCTGGCGTTACAGTTACCAGCCGGGGCTGCAACAATCAATGCCCCTGGTGTCTCGCCTGGAAGCGAGAGGGGAAGCTCCGGGAGACCGCCATACACCCGGGCAACAACCTGATAGACAACAACCTGCTCCAGTGCAGCAAGGCGCACCTGGGCAAAGTCTTCGACATGCTCCGGCAACAGCGCCAGATCAAGCTGTCCGGGGGGCTCGACAGTCGGCTCTTAACTAACTCGATTGCCGATGATCTGAGGTCGCTCCGCATTAAGGAAATGTTCTTCGGGTGTGATACCAAAGAGGCGGTCCGGCCACTGGCCAGAGCAAAGGCGATGCTCGATGGCTTCACTATGGACCAGCTTCGGGCTTATGTTTTGCTTGCGTATGACGGTGAGACAATACTCGAGGCAGAGGAACGGCTCGAGGCCGTGTGGGACTTGGGTTTCATGCCGTTTGCCCAACTATACCAGCCCCCTGACAAGTATATTGAGTACTCAAAGGAATGGCGCAAGCTGGCAAAGAACTGGTCGAGGCCGGCCAGGACAAAGGCGCTGCATGGGGGGTGAATGAGGAGAAGATGAAATGAACGGAATCTTATTTAAGCCAGACATGATACAGGCTAGCATTGAAGGCAGGAAAACACAGACTAGAAGACTCTCAGGGTTGAAGGAAATCAACAAAGAGCCTAACGACTGGGGATTGATGATAGGTTCTAATATGAACTCTTTGGTGTGGCTGTTCCGTAATACCTTGAGTGAAATCCTTGATGTTAAGCCTCCCTACCAAGTAGGTGAGACTGTCTATATCAAAGAGGCGTGGGCAACAGAGAAGCGATACAACCACATAAGGCCATCCGAGATATCAGATCTTGCCAAGATATTCTATGTCAGTGATGGCGTAGGCGAGTGGCCTATCGACCTTTCTATTGGTAGATTGCGTTCTCCTCTCCATCTTCCAGAAGAATTTGCCCGCTACTTTATCAAGATAACAGATGTGAGGGCAGAGAGATTGCAGGAGATAACCGAAGAGGATGCACTTAAAGAGGGCATTACGATTATGGCTGGCACACATCAAGCCTTCGCTAAGAATCCCGCTACAAACAAACTAGAACTCATAGGACACCCAGAACCATACACGGCTCGCTATCATTACGAGCCTCTCTGGGACTCCCTCAACAAAGACTATCCCTGGGAATCTAACGCCTGGGTTTGGGTTTATACCTTTGTGAAGTTAGAGGCATGAATAGTATGACAGGAGAGAGGAATGAATGAAGCACCTAGACTTCTTTTCAGGAATCGGCGGTTTTGCCCTAGCCTGTCAGTGGGCAGGGATAGACACGATAGGCTTTGTGGAGATAGACAAGTATTGCCAGAAGGTATTGAGAAAACACTGGCCCGATGTCCCGATAGTAGAGGATATTAGAGATGTCGAGAAAATCAAAGAGATTGTTGCCAACGCCCAGGGGGGCGTTATCAAGCAGCACGGACAAACACGGGAGTCCATCAATGGTGAAGGGAGAACACGGATGGAGCCTGTCGGCCGCAATTCACGACGAGCAGATATATTACTCACAGAATCAAGTAACAAATCTTCAGCCATCCTTATTACCGCAGGATTCCCTTGCCAGCCTTTCAGTGTTGCCGGGAAGCGAGGAAGCACGGAAGATGACCGCTACCTCTGGCCTGAAACTATCGCAGTTATTAAAGCCGTCAAGCCTTCCTGGGTATTGCTTGAAAATGTTACTGGAATCATCAACCTGGCGCTCGACACTGTGCTATCTGACCTGGAAGGTGCGGGCTACGCCACGGAAACGCTTATTATTCCAGCTTGCGCCGTCAACGCCTGGCATAGACGAGACAGAGTTTGGATTGTGGGCTTCACCAATGAGCTCAGACTACAAGAACAAAGAATACGACCAATGGACAACGAATCTCAGCAACCAGGTCAAGATGTTGCCAACACCCAAAGAGAGGGACTGGAAAGGGCAGACACAGAGAGGGATTCACGCTCCACAGGACAGCCTCTGCAATCTCTTGCCTACTCCCGATTGCTCGGACAGGCGGAGCGAGAATTGCAAACAACAGGGATTGCACAATGTGATTGGTGGGCAGTTGAACCCGAACTGGGTAGAGTGGCTCATGGGATTCCCGCCCGGGTGGACAGACTTAAATGTCTAGGAAATGCCATAGTGCCACAAGTGGCTTATGAGATTATCAAGGTGATTGCTATGACAGGAGCGAGACATGGCTAGAGGACGATTTGTAAGTAAGGCGATCAGCCTGGACGAGAAGGTAGATGCCCTCTCGGATGATACCGCTAGGTTACTTTTCACCTGGCTGATCCCCCACCTAGACTGCGAGGGCCGAGTGTTCGGGGATGCCCAGACAGTCAAGAGTATCGTCTTCCCCCGGCGGAACATTTCCCCCCAAAAAGTCGAGAAATATCTCAAGGAATTCGAAACCCATGAGCTAATTTGTCGTTATTCTGTCAACGGAAATCAATATTTATGGATGCCAAACTTTGAAAAACATCAGCCAGGGTTGCGAAAAGATAAGGAAGCTCAATCTCAAATCCCCCCTTTTACTCCAGAGTTAAGACGGAGTGAAGACGGAAATGGTCTAACGCAAGTTAAAGTTAAAGTTAAAGATAAAGTACAAGTTAAAGAAGAAGTTAAAGAAGAAGTTACCCCCCTTAATCCCCCCACTGGTTCCCTGTTTGATCCATTAACAGAAAAAGCACTAAAGGATTACGAAGACACTATCGTTCTGCCGGGAACTCTACTTAGTGCCGAAATGAAGGCCGAATTACTCCAGGCTTGTCAGACCTTCAGCCCGGCGTTCGTGAGCAAGGCCATTAAAGAAGCAGTCAAGCAGAATCAAAGGACATGGAGATACATTCGCGGGATTCTCAATAACTGGCACAGGGATGACAAGGGTGAGATGGGCACTGAAACGCAGTGAAAGAACAAGAAAGACAGAATCAACCGACTAGGAGGGCAGAAATGAGAGAGAAGATAGCAAGCATATTGGGGCAATTAACCAAACGGATAATAGAATGGGAAAAATCAGATATGCCTGACTTTAATAAGTCTATTGAGATTTTTAGCGAACTCGAATGGGCTAAGAAAGAAATCCTCTCACTAATGAGGGAGGGGATTAAGAAGGTGGAGAATCCCTACTGGAACAAGATAGCGGTGATTGATTATTTAACTGGAAAGTTTGAGGGATTTGAGGAGTTCCGTCAGAAGATTCTCAAGGCATTGGAGGAGAAATGAAAGAACCACCACAAGAGATTCAGGTAATTAAAGAGGAGAAGATGAAATGACAATAGAAGAAGCGATTGAAGGAAACAAAGCATTGGCGGTTGACCTCGATGGATGCGGACAAGAGAGAGTTGCGGAAGGTGTTAAGCTAGGCATCGAAGCCCTGAAGCGAATTAAGAACGCTAGGGCGGGCAGCAAGACTATAGTTCGCTTATTGTTACCGGGCGAGACCGATTCCTAAGAGTGGGATGATATGAAACCTAAAATAGAAGTCATGGGAATGGGGTTTAATAATTCTGACTACCATGGTGCTTTCACGGCGCCGGTAAAGCAGGTTATCAAGAGCGTGGTAAGTAATCCGTGCCTTCATCTATTCTCAGGTAGTAGCCTTATCGGTGATGAAAGAGTAGATATTGACCATCCCAACAGCACCCTACAAATGAATGTGAAAAGTTTTATTGCAACCGATAGGCGAGATTGGCTTTGGGTAGTGTTAGACCCACCTTATCAAATAACAAGAACCAACCAAAAACTTAGTGGCTATGGTTTAGCAGGTTGCGTAGCCTCAGATGTGCAATTCAGGCGGTCATTAAAGCGATACTTTCAAAACCATGCTGAGAATATCCTCTGGCTCGATATTTGTGCCCCGATGATAAAGGGATTCAAGCGACAGAAGCTATGGCTGTTTTTGCCCGGTGGCTTTCATACAGTAAGAGTTTTGTCATGGCTGAAACGTATTAGTAAGCCGATGGAGCTATGACAAAGATAAAAGATTGGTTTTGGAGATGGTTTATTATGGACTTATTAGAAGCATGCCCATAAGAGTTGGAGATATGATGTTCAAGACTAAAGTAACAGCCGAGATAGTAGTGACCGAGCGAGACCTGAGAGAGCAGGTCCGGGACTTGTGCAAGCTCTTCGGGTGGAAGATGTACTTCTCCTGGACGTCGATCCACTCTCCCCGGGGGTTCCCCGACTTGGTGCTGGCCAACCCTGAGCAGAAGCGGGTGGTCTATATCGAGCTCAAGAGCGAGAAGGGCAAGCTCACGGAGTACCAGAGGGAATGGCTGGAAACCCTGGCAGCGTGTGGGCAAGAGGTTTACCTACTTCGTCCAGCAGATATTGAGGACTTCGCGGAGGTTCTCAGGGAGCCGCTGACTGAGCCGGTGAGCAAAGGATGGTGACATGAGACCGAGACTTTTGGACTTATGCTGCAAGGCAGGCGGGGCTAGCGTAGGTTATGCCCGGGCAGGGTTTGAGGTTGTCGGTGTGGACATAGACCCTCAGCCTCACTTTCCGTTTGAGTTTCACCAGGGAGATGCCCTGACCTATCCCCTTGAAGGGTTTGACGCTTACCATGCCAGCCCACCGTGCCAGGCTTACTCAATGGCCGGACAACAGTGGCGGGCGAAAGGCATTGAATATCCCGACTTAATAGGACAGACAAGAGAATTACTGAAGGCAACCGGATTGCCTTATGTGATTGAAAACGTGTTGGGTGCACCATTACTGAATCCGGTGAAGTTGAATGGGGCGATGTTTGGTATGCGAGTGCGCCGGACACGACTATTCGAGACTTCCTTCTCGATGCCCTTAATTCTCTGCCCGAAAGAAGAACGGTCATCTTTCAGAACGGGAAGGCCAGTGAGGGAAGGCGATATTGTTACTCCCGTTGGTCACTTCTCAAATGTGCCATATATCAAACGGCAAATGGGCATTGACTGGATGACCGCGGCTGAGCTTTCTCAGGCAATCCCCCCGGCTTACACCGAATTCATAGGGAAATATCTGCTCTCGGCTGTGATGTCGAAATGCTACAATAGGAGTATATGAGTACCGGCGTGGACCTCGTAGAGTGTAACCTGACTCGCCAAGAGGAACAGGTAAGACGAACCTTGAACAGTCAGGAGGCAAAGGTCATCATTTTGATGCGTGAGATGGCTTACCAGACAATTACGGTCAAGATAGAGAATGGAAAGGTGATACACAAAGAGCAACATAGAAGCATTAAAGACTAGCTGAGCCTATCGAACCAGTCGGGGGCGAGCTTACCAGGGAGACCTGGGGCTCGCCCTTTTCGTTATTGCGATGGCTACGTTTTGGCAGATTCTAAGCACTGAGAACAGGAACAAGCTGGCCAGGTTCTATGAGCAGAGCTTTGGCCAGCCATTCCTGCCACCTGAGAGGCATGAGGAACGGGTCCGGCTCCAGGGGAAGCTCGAAAGCCTGGAAGAGATAGACAGACTTATGCGCCAAAAGCCCAGTGGGAGAATGGGGCGTGAGTGAAGGCGACTGCCGGCACTGCCGGTCATGGGAAGGTTGTCGTGGGAAAGAATGGTATTCGTTTTCCGATATTTGCTGGTGTGTGCAACAGGTGTTCTGGCTGCTCAAATATGCCTACATGCTCCGTCAGGGTGTGTGGCCATCGCCTGAGAGCGTTCTCGAGGCTGGAGTCCGGGGCCGGCAGATGATAGCCGAAGCCCGCTTTGCCAGGGCAGTCCTGGTCATAGCGGAACTGGACAAGAGGCTGGTCAGGACAGGACTCAGGGGGGAGCTGCTGGCTGAGCAGTGCATCAACCGGGAGAGGATGGACTATCTCAGCGACAATGCCAAGGATGCGCTTTACTATGTTTCAGGATGGAGTCGCAACCCTAGAAGTTTTGCACAGTGGTTAGCGGACAGGAAATACTGGCGAAAACCTGATAAAAACATCGTGAAAACAGGGGCTTGACAAGACCTTTCTATCGTGATACCCTATTGACAACGTGGGCGTTTCGTACGCCCACAAGCCATTTTAAGGCCACCTTTCGGGGTGGCTTTTCCATTATAGGCACTTATTGGAGCACGATTTCGACTCGACAGTCGCATCATGTCTCCAAATACAATACACGGAGGTGAAAATGGATTTCTCTCTATTATGGCTAACACTCGCAGCGTTTTTCGGTGGTATTCTGGCAGCGGTCCTCGGATGGATTGAATCCCATGAGGCCTTTGAGGGGCGTAAATTTTTCGCCAGTATAATCCGGTCCTTCGTGGCTGCGGTGGTAGCTGCCCTGGCTTATCCATACATAGGGCCAATCACTATACCAGTCCTGCTCGGTGCACTCCTGGCTGGTGCTGGTGTTGATGTCTTAGGCCATCGGTTAGCCGGAACTGGCACCACGAGGCTCTGAGGGAACTTCTAAGACTGGCAATACTACAACCAGTCCCCCGAAGTAATAACTTGTTTGCTCCAATAAGTGCTATGACTATTTGATTAACATGGGGAAAGGATTTTTCTGCTGGCTGAATATCAAAGAGTTTATGAACACCTACCAGGAGTGGCATGCCTTCGTCGAAGGGTTCTCGGAGAGCTTTTGCTTTTGGAGAGCGCACGTTGATCCCTCTGAAGAGTTGCTGAACGACATCAAGAACGAGCATCACTACTACGTTTTCGGCCGGGTAGTAGGGTTTATCGGCCTCGTTATGTTTGGAGTAGGCATAGTTAAGATATTGCGAAGCGTCGCGGGTAGGGCAAAAAGTTAAGCCGCCAGCCTCATAAGCTGGAGGATTCGGTGCGATTCCGGGACCCGCCACCATTTATCAAGGAGAACATGAAGAAAGCTGACAGAATCTTACTAATCATAATCGGAGTGCTGATGGCCACCTTAATCGCAGTCTGGGTCTGGGTCACCACGGCTTTCCAGGGGGTATGCCCATGAAATTCGAGGATAACTTTACCTGGACTGAGGAACGCTTTACCTGGAGTGACCAGAATACCACCTTAGAGGCGCCATGAGCGAGGAAGTAACAAAGTATCCTCGGGGACACCACCCTAACTCACTGAACGCCATAAAGCGAAACGGCTTCAAGCCGGGGCAATCAGGCAATCCCAGAGGACGGCCCAAGGGCATACGCTATGTCAGCGAGGCTCTGAGGGAACTTCTAAAGGACCCAGAAGTGGCTAAGAACCTCGCTCAGGAGTTAATGAACAGAGCCAAGAAAAGCGACAGCGCCCTGGATATCCTGTTGGACAGGACAGAGGGCAAGGTCACTCAGCCCATCGGAATAGACCCGACAATGCCAGTGGTCATTGACAGGATAGTGGCCCACATTGCAGAGGACAAGCAGAATGGCAATAGCTCAGGAACTTAGGCCATACAGGGAAGTCATAGACAATGAGATACACCTTAACTTCCACTCCGGCCAGTCGAGGACATGGCAGAGCCAGAGACGCTTTGTCGCCATGCAGGCCGGCACCCAGGCAGGCAAAACGGTTTTTGGCCCAGATTGGCTCTACCGGGAGATAAAGCAACGTGGTGAAGGTGACTATCTGGCCGTCACTTCCACATTCCCGCTGCTCGAGCTCAAGATGCTGCCCGAGTTCCTGACTTTATTTGTTGAGCTGTTACACCTGGGCAGTTACTCAGATTACAAAAAGGCTTTCACCTTTCATAATGGCAAGACCAGGGTGATATTCGGCAGTGCCACAAATCCTGAGTCTCTGGAGTCGGCCACGGCAAAGGCAGCCTGGCTTGATGAACCGGGGCAAAAGCAGTTCAGGCGGGACACATGGGAAGCCGTGCAAAGGCGTCTTTCCATCCATCAGGGAAGAGCTCTATTCACGACATCGCTCTATTGTCTGGGCTGGTTTAAGACTGAGGTTTATGACCTGTGGGAGGCGGGCGACCCTGATTACGACGTTATTATATTCGACTCCACAATGAACCCGGCTTTCCCGAAGGCTGAGTTTGAAAGAGTCCGCGGCAGACTTCCGGCGTGGAAGTTCAACATGCTCTACCGCGGGAGATATGACACACCGGAAGGGCTAATCTACTCCTCGTTTGACCCCAAGCACTGCCTGAAGGGGCGGTTCGAGATACCTAAGAACTGGCTAATCTACTCAGGACACGACTTCGGGGCTGCCAACCCGGCGGCGATCTTCTTTGCTGAGGACCCGGGCACCGGGCTTCTATGGGCTTTCCACGAATACCTGCCGGGGCCTGGGAAGTCTATAGCAGAGCATGTGGCTGAGTTCAAGAGGATAACTGAGGGCTATAACGTGGTGAAGAGAGTGGGGGGCAGCCACCAGGAAGAGGAAATCAGGCAGGCGTATGACGCCCATGGCTGGCCAATCAGCGAGCCGCCTGAAATGAACCGCAGGGTAGAGACCCAAATCGCTAAGGTTTTCGCCTGGCACAAGCTCAACAGAATCATGGTGTTCAAGGATCTGCTGGGGTACCTCGACGAAAAGCAATCCTTTTCCAGAAAGCTGGACGATAGATACAGGCCGACCGACGAGATAGAGGACGAAGCACGTTATCATCTGCTGGCGGGGGAACGCTATATCATAGCGGACCTGGCCGAGCCAGACAGGATGGAGAATAAGCAAGAGGGGGAAGCCTGGCAATTCTAGGAGGGCAACTATGCAAGACGGGTTACAGGCAATGGTAGCAAGAATTGACGAAAGAACAGAGCATATACAGGAAGATGTGAAGGACTTGAAAGTCGGGCTTGCGAAGGTGGTAGATACTGTCAACGGGCATAGCACACAATTAGCAGCTATTGACGAAAAGGTCAAGAGCTCGAATAACGGCCTGAGTAAAAGGCAAACGGTAGGGATTGGCGGGGCTGCTGGGGTTATTGCCTCTATCCTTGTGGCCATTATCGAATACTTCAGGCATTAAGGAGCAACCATGGCAGACACAATGAGCGACGAATACAAGGTATTTGACGATAAGCGGACGGCTCTGAAGCCCATACATGACCGTATGGACGTGGACGAGGCCCTTTATTACCTCAAGCCCTACAAGATGATGTCCCTGGAGGACCCCCGGAAGGAAATGCCGGACGTCGTCAATGTGACCCTGAACGATTGCCTGCTCTACGCCGTGAAAACCATCTCTATCCTGGGCGGAGCCAGTATGCAGGCCGTGATTGAGGGGCATAAGTTGACCGACAAGCAGGGCAGCCTGATTGAGCAGTTCCTGGAAGACCTTTACTACACGATAGATGAATGGCTGGAGAACAGAGGAATATGGGGATTGGGCGCCTTTGTTGACGAGCAGATTATGCTTCGGGGACATGTCGGGGCCCGGCCGTGCCTGAGAATAGGCGAAGACGGCAGCCTGGTGCCCGATGTCACCCCTCTGGACACCCGATTCTTTGCCCCTGAGCTCGGGACCACGGGAATTGTCTGGGGGGCTCCCTGGTTTAGCCAGACGAAAGAGGAAATAGAGCGGGAGTATAACAAGCCGGGCGATAACCCGCCGCGTGTCGAGGGCAGTGACAATGAAGTTGTGGACTTCTGGAACTCTGAGGAGAACAAAGTCTTTGTCCAGAAGCAGGTGGTCCGAAGTGTGCCCAATACCTACGGATATCCGCCGTTCATTTATGCGGTCGTTCATGCCGGCTCCATGTTTTACAGCAAGGACGCCGTAGAGCACCGCGGGGAAAGCATACTGTGGGCCAACCGCAGCCTGTGGCACGAGAAAAACAGCGCTGCCACTATCCTGAAGACGTTGACAGTGCAGGGACTGTTTGCTGCCCTGCAGTATGAAACTTCCAAGCCGGGCCAAGCCCCAAAGCCTAAGAAGTCTCCCTATGCGCCAAGGACCATTCACCCTGTCGAGAAAGGCGGCGGCTTCAGGGCCATGCCGGTTACCGACATTAAGAGAGCTACTACGCTGTTTTACTCCATCCTGGAAGCCGACCTGCAGCGGGGCAGCCTGGCAGCCATTGACTACGGGACGTTGAACTTTCCGCTGTCATCGCTGGCCATGGCCAAGCTGACGGGTTCAAGGAATGACATATTCCTGCCCCGGGTGAACACAAAGGCCACCTTCTACCAGGCGCTTAGCCGAATGATGATCAAGCAATGTATAGCACTCAACCAGCCGATACTCCTCGGGCAAAGCGGCAGCGAGAACGAGTATAGGCCGGCTGATCTGGCCGGTGACTACACCATTAAATACCGGTTCTTTACTGAGTCGGCAGAGCAACGGATAGCCGATTTAACCATGGCCAAGGATGCAAGTCCGTTCTACTCTAGAGAAACTATAAGACGAGAATATCTGAAGGACAAGGACCCGGACGGGGAAGAGATCAAAAAGAAATCGGAGGAAGCAGAGAGAGTAGACGAAGTCGTGTTCCTATACAGGAGAGCACGAAAGCTGATCGAACCTGTCAAGCAAAATGAGAAAGTACCTTTCCAGAACAAGGTCGAGGCTTTCCTGTTAGGGCAGAGAATAGCAACCATCCTGACACAACGAAGAAGCATGGGGCAGTTGAGCCCGCTGGAGACCAGTGGCTTCCCCGAGGTCCAGGCGGCGCGCGGCCGGCAGTCTGAACCGGCGCCGGCCAGTGAGCAAGGGGCTGGTGGAGCTGAGGGTGGGGCCAGCGCAGGCAAGGTCGCACAGAGGCCATCGATGCTCACCAGAGGCGCTACTGCCGAAGAAGATGCCGAGGAGGCCGAATATGCCTGACAACAAACTAGGCTTTGACTTCACCATAGAAGACCTCGACCGCATGGTTATTGAGGCTGCCAGGGGCGAAGGCAACAATCAAAACCAGGCAAAAGGCACAAAGCCAAACGCCATAAAGGAACTCATAGCAAAGGCCAAGCTAGGCAAGAAGCAATGAATGGCAGGGTAGCTAAAAAGATTAGGAAATATAGCAAGAGAAACTTCCTTGAGTATGTCAGGGCAGTTGAGGAATGGCCATTCTCAGCAAGATGGAGATTATGCTGGCATATCCTGTTTGGTAAGAGGGCTACGTAATGATTGACATTAATGAGGAACAGCTTTTCAGAACATACGCCCAGGCTAAACAGGTTCGGATTGAGAGCCTGTTAGACCAGTATGGCTCGTCTCTGGCCGACATGAGGGAACTTTATCCCAAGCTGACTGAGACGATTGAAAAGCAGCGGCTTGTAACTACATTGCCGACACAGGCGTTGTTCTTCATCCCCAGTGAGGCCGCTGATATGGGGCTTTCCCTGGAGGAAGGCTGGATGCTCAAGGTAAGCCCAGTCGAGGGCGGGTATAAATCGAGTTTCATCACTCCCTCAAAGTGGGAGATCACCGAGGATGAATTGTACATATCGCCGGCCGGTGAGCAATACAGCCGAGCGGATATGGAAGCTCTCCTGGCGATCCCGACTGGAGAATATACAGTACCGGAGATTCCGGTAGCCACAACAATAGACGACTTAACAGAGGAAGGGAAAATTCAATATCAAGGGTATCAATCCGCCGGCGGGCAACTGGATGTCGTAGGCTGGCTGAATTTAAGGGAAGAACAACAGGTTGAAACCGAGCAAGTCTTCGGCAAGGTGTTTCCGCAACAGACTACAGATGAAGTCTTAAACTACATGGCGACTGACCCCACAGGATTCCTTGCGGATATACGAGAAATAGGCCCGACTGAGGACGTGATAACGCTACTCAAGTCGCTTGAATTTCAAGACGAGCAAGGGAATCCTTACCATCTTACCGACGAGGAAATACAAGGATTATTTGGCACAACCCAAGAGTATATTCCTGAAAGTGCGTGGAAAGACTTTAAGGATTCGTTACTGGCTGGTGGTATGGGAGCGATACAGAATATAGAGACATGGCTGCTTACACAGCCTGTTACCAAACCAACCCGGGAGACATTAGAGGCATGGGCGACACGTACAACTGCACTTGACCCACAACTTATGCAGAACCCCGCATTGTATGAACAGTATGTCGAACCAGTCGTGCAAGCACGATATGAACAAGCCGTCCAACAGACAGCAGAAGCCTATATTCGTAGAAGGCAACAGCAAGACCAATACTGGATTGACCATCCTGAGTTAGCGCCGAATCCCGAATATCTAAAAGACCCATTTAAGAACCCCAGTTTATTTCTAACGCCTGGCTATTGGACTTATAGCATTGGTAGTAGCCTGGCTTACTCGCTTGCTGTTATGGGGACTATCGTCGCAGTGAGTGCCGTTGCTACTCCCTTTGCTGGGATACCCGCAGGTGTGTTGGTGGCCGCAATGCCTGAAGCTGGCAATATGCTTGACCAGTTAATTCAAATGGGCGTTCCCGTAGCAGAAGCGAGACAAAAAGCACTACTTGGGGGGCTCATCGCTGGTGGTGTTGAGGCGGTTTCAGATATACCATTCATAGGACTGGTATTTAAGCCACTCAAGCCAGCTATACAACCCTTAATAAACACAATAAAGAAAGTGACGACAAACGCTCTTGCGAAAGCTGTGATTACTGGCCTAACCATCCCACAAATTGAAGGACTGGAGGAAGTAGTCACTCAGTTAGCACAAAACGCCATCCTTCAACACTATGACGAAACGCAGTCTCTCTTAGAGGGCGTAAGCCAGGCTTATATTCAGGCAACCATAGCGTCACTTCCTTTCGGTGCTATCGGTGGCATGGCATCATACCGAACCTTCAGGAGTAGTTTATCTACCGAGACAGGGACACAGCTTGATGGACTGGTAGATAAACTTCAGACTCAGGGATTAACCGAGGAACAGGCTCAGGTACAGGCGGTCAATGAACTGGCACGGACTCCCGAAATAGAGGCTAACCTTTCGAAAGCGATTGAGGCTGCACAACAGGAATACCTCGAATCCCAGGGTGTTTCTTCTGTGGAGGGATTGATACCTGACCAGGGAATTGCAGGGGATATTCTTAATGAAATAAGGATTGCACAGGAGATAAAAGCAGTAACCCCTACTGCAACCGCAGAGAAAGTTACTGCACCTGAAGTTAGTGGGATCGTCCCACAGGCTGGTATGCCAGAGGCAGGGCTTCAGCCTTCTATGTTAGAGGAAGTCCCATCCAAAGAGGTTATACCCGCCCCGACTGGTAAATTAGTCCAGGCCCGCCTTGATGACTATTTGAGGTTACGAGAGTACAACAAACAAGCCGTTACGGAGAGAATCAGCGAGATCAAGAAACAACTGGAGACGAAGGGCAGGCTACCAGCAGGGCAGGGAACTAAGGGCGATTTGAGACTGGAACTTGCCAGACTTGATGCACAGCAAGAACTCGATGCCGTAAAGAGTATCGAGGACTTGGATTTGCTGATCAGAGAAGTAGAGAAGGAACTAGGTCGCCGGTCTTTGCCCGGTCAGGGTGAGTGGGCCAGGTCAGGGATAGAGTTAGCAAGGCATCCGAGAAAGCCTAATATATTTCCAGAGTACACGTCAAGACAATTAGACGAGATGCGGAATGTCTATCTACAGGCGAGGGGGAAAATAGAACCTGCAACCGCAACTGTCAAGGCTGAGGATATACCAAGCGATATGCCGGCATTGACTAATACGGCTCTCACCCCGGCACAGGTAGAGAAAACCATCGAGCTATTCAAGCAAGCCGTGATCGCTCCCAATGCGGAAATGCAAAGAGCGGCAGCGATTGAGTTAAGAAAACACGTCCTTGCTCAGAGGGCAAAGTCAGCCAGTGAAAGTGCCGAGGCCATGATAACCGAAGGTGCAAATCCCGAAGAGGCTATCAGGATGGCCGAGCAAATGTTTATGACTGGTAAACTCCCTGACCTTACTACTGACTACTTTGACGACTTAACCCAGGAGATGCGGAATGTCCTCTTTGCCAAAGTCTATAACTACTGGAAGGATAAGAGCTGGTTTGAACTTATATCAACCTTTGAGGCTCTTACCAATACTTTAGTCGGCAAGTCTATCCCCAGAGTAAAAGGGATAGGAAGTAAATACTTCCCGGATGGCGGTTCGGCATGGGATAGGTTAGCCAGGGTATTTGTCGGTGATATAGAAGTCCTGAACGCACTCGACCAGGGCAAATCTTTGAGAGACGTCATTCAGGGTGTGCTACTGGAATCTGGTAGGGGCGTGGTGACGCTGAACCAGGAAACCGTCAACTGGCTGAAGGAATTAAGCACTATCAGTGAAGAGGACAAATTACTACTAACAAAGCCTTTAGCAGAACTCACTGAGGAAGATGTCAAGAGAATTGCTACAAAGTGGTTCTGGAAACGACAGAATGAACTTAACACACTTCTGGCCGCAGGAACTATCACACGCAGCGAGTATCAGCTTGAACTAGCCATAGCAAAAGACAGGGTTTTCCCGCATAAGATGGTGACGCCTCCTCCCTCTGAATGGGCTGCGTATAACGAAGCCTTTAAGGAACTGCCGTTACTTACCCTGAGGGAAAAGGGAACTATAGTCCGGGTCCTCAAGGGTCTTGGCATGGGCATTGTGGATATTGGAAACTTTGTCAGGGCAAATAAGGCATCCTGTGACATGTCGGCCTGGAGACAGGTTATGCCACTTGTCCCTGGCAATCCTGTTGCAGCTTATCGGTCAGAAGTGGAAGCATGGAAGGCATTATTTAGCCAGGCAAGTGCCGAGGCTAATTGGCAGTGGGTGAAACGACAACCCTCATTTCCTTACTATGCTGAGATGGTAAGGCAGACGGGGCAAGACTTTCTAAGGATGCTGGAAGCACCAAAAGGGACAGCTCAATGGCAAGCTGCGGAGGAGTTCGGTTATCTGACCGAGGAAAGGCTTATACCGAGAATAACAGCAAAGTTGCCCTGGATTAAATGGTCAGGCAGGGCTTTTGTGGTGAAAACCAATACTATGGCTATCATGGTTTATAACAAACGCCTCGAAGTTGCACTGGCGAGAGCCGATATGATAGCGACTGGCAAAATCAAACTTCCCGAGGGCGAAGGCTTTAGCATACAGGCGGAGATGAACGATTTTGGGAGGGCTATCGCATGGATGACCCAAAGAGCTAGCCTAGGAAAACTCAAGGCGATTGCTCCAGAAATATCAGCAATGGTCTTTGCCCCTCGTTCATGGGCAGGTAGATTCCTTATGCCGAAACTTTTAATAGACTCTAACCCACGAGTTAGGGCTTTTGCTTGGAAGAATTTGAGTTTAGACGTGGCAGTGATAGGAGGTCTTGTTATGCTGGGTTACTCTCTGGGCTTGTGGGATTACGAGGATGACCCCCGTAGCGGCGAGTTCGGGAGTATTAGAATCGGCAATTTGAGAATAGACCCATGGGCTGGCTATCGACAATTCCTCGTCCTTTATACCCGGCTTATCACTGGGACTGGGGTATATTCAGCAACAGGACAGGAGTATGAGGTAAATCCCATAGGAGCACTTACTACTTTTTTCAGGAACGCACTATCCCCACTCGCAAGTACACTTCTTGATTTCTGGACAGGTAAGAATTTCCAGGGGGAGAAGGTCGATATAAGGAGTCTAAAGCAATGGATTGACAGAGTAGCTCCCTTTACTGCCCAAACTGTATGGGAGGCATATCAAGATAGTTGGCAACATGGTGTGATTGCATTTTTACCAGCTTTCTTCGGGGCAGGTGTTTCAACTTATTCGGGAGATTGGAAGGATAACTGGGCGAAGATGGGACTTCCTAAGTATCCTGAGAACACCGGTTACGGTATCTATGAACCGATATATGACGTGGCCGACTTCTGGGCTGATACTGCTTCCCAATTCAGAGGAGTTGACCCTGCCACGCTTACGGCGAGCAAGGGCTTTCCTGAATATGTGAGGTCAATTGCCACAGCCTTGCAGATTATAGACCAACTAGAGATGCTGCCAAATAAGAAACTTACCTCTCTTAATGCCGACCCTGAAAAGGGTACGACCTTCATGCAGTATTACCAGATGTGGCAAGACCGGCAGAAGATTGTCGCTTCTGGCGATACGGAGAAACTAAAAGCATTTGACGCTGACGAAAGGACTAGGAATGCCTATCTGGGAAATATCACCCAGGCCCAATACGCTCTTCTAGTCGAGTATCACTCTCTTCCTGAGGTAGAAAAGGCAGACTTTCTAGGGAGACACCCTGAACTTTATATCAACCCCCGGGAAGAATGGCTGAGGACTCACCCTCAAGAGAACGCACTTTTAGCACTCTGGGGCAAGGCAGACATTTACAGCCCTGAAGCACAGAGTAAAGTATCTACATTGACTCACTCACTAGACATACCTGAGAACGCTCTGGTAATGAAAGACCTCGATCCCGTGACGGAATTGAAACTCAAGAACCAGCATTTATCTGACCTGCTTGATGCCTACGGAGGGCTAGACGACACCTTGAAAGGGCCGGACGGCTTGACGGCCAGGGACAGGGCGATCAAGCAACTGTACCTCGATAACCCTGACTTCAGGGAAGACCAACGGAGAATCGAGGCTCTAAATGTGGGGACGAAAGATAATCCTACTCTTGAAAGTATGATTGAAGGCTGGGTAGAACGAGGCCAAGTCGCAGACGAGTTCGGGTCCAGCAGTGCCGAAATGAAACTCTGGCTGATAGACAACAGGGAAGTCCATCAGTGGGCGCTGGAGAACGGACTTTTAAGCGATACCGGCGAGGACTGGAACGAGAACATTCTAAGATTGGAAGTCAATTATCGAGAGGACTTCGACAAGTATGATGCTCTTGGGAACGAAGCCTCTCCCAGTTATATTGCGAACGACACGGCAAGAGCGGACGCAAGGGAAGCGATGATCTTTTCTAACGATAAGATGACTTCCTTTGGAGTGGCGCATTACACGATAAACGCTCTCCAGAAGAACATACCTGAGAACCTTGTTACCACCTACGTTGACTACTACGGGATAAGGAAGAAGGAAGGCGTGGATTACTCGGCAGGGTGGTATGACGATGACTGGTATCTTCTGGAACACAAAGACTTCTACCAGACGATGCTAAATCTAGGACTCTGGCAATCACGAGACTTTAGCAAGGTGCCTACCAGGGAGGTTTATAGTTTATACCAGGCATATCTAGGCAAGGCTACAGGAACACCCAGACTGGACTTCAGGGCACAACATCTTGATTTAGACAACTGGCTGGTTCTAGCCAAAGGATACACACCCGTTGGCAATAGATAGAATGAACAAAGACTTTGCTTTATTCCAGAGTGAGTTCAAGAAGTGGCAGAAACTATTTGGGCTAACTGGCTACAAGGTTTACTTCAAATACGAGCCGATAGATGGGAAGTTTGCCGATATTAGCATCAACCAAGACCAAATGGTAGCTACTGTAAGGCTGAATAGCGAATTGTCTGATAAGGACAAGCCCTATCAAGATATTGAACGAACTGCTAGGCATGAGGCAATTCATTTATTGGTGGCCAGACTGGAAATGAATGGGCGTTATCGCCATGTTTCATCAGGTGAAATAGATGAAGCCAGTGAGGAATTGGTAAATAGACTAGGGGACTTAATCCCATGACTAAGTAGGGTCGTAGGGCGGCCACCGCCTTTAAGAGTGGCAAAGAAGAGCCAGTAAATCAAAGATGCTGGCTTCAATCATTTAGGGAGGTACAAGTGGACGAAACCAAAGGAAACCCAGGGGACTCTCTTCAGGAACCTGGACAGGCTTCTGAGGGTGCCGAAGGGATTACTCCAAAACAAGCTAGAACTTACACAGAAGAGGAGCTGCAAAAGGCGAAGAGCGATGCTCTTGCTGCTGCGGGCAGGGATGCCAAATCGCTATCTGAAAGGGAAGCTACTCTCAAAGCCGAGCGTGAGGCTGTTGAGGCTGAAAAGACTAAGATAGCCGACTGGCAAAGGCAAAGAGAGCAAGCCGAACTGGACGAAGCGAGGCGAGACCCTGACAAGCTCGCTGCCTGGCAAAAGAAGCAGACTGAAAAGACGCGGGATGCTGAATTTGCCAAGCGTGAGCAAGACGTTAAAAAGCGGGAGCAAGACCTTGCTCGGCGAGAGGCTGAACAGGAGGCGACGGTCAGGGCCACGCAAGAGGCTCAACTGGGAATGAAGGTCTACGAAATCGCAGCGAAGTATGATCTCAACCCGGAAGAGCTGAGAAAGGACATGAAGGACCTTAACCTGACCACGCTGGAACAGCTGGAAAAATACGCCAAGCGCATGAGCACCACGGGAGAACGACCACCCGGGGGCGAAGGCGCCAAGGTGACAACCGCTCCTGTAACTGTGCCGACTTCTGGCGGAGCTCGAAAGGATTATACCTCAATCAAATTCGGCACAAATGCCCCTAGTGCAAAGGACATGATAACGAAGGGGCTAGAAAAGAAATAGGGGGTAAACAATGGCTGGAACATTAGCAGAATATAAATATCTTGGCCATGAGGCTGAGATCCGGGCTGGCATTGCCAAGACTATCGTTACGGTATCGCCCTGGCTTCAGGAGATGCCATTCGTGCAGATAAATAACGATGTCTCACGATACAAGATGGAATCGGCTGCTGCCCGCGCCGACACCTATCAAGTAGGAGAACCCTGGGTCGAGGGAACGCCCACCTGGGAATACAGGGATGCTGCCCTGGCGATTCTCGGTGGCGATGCGGATGACGACAACTTCGGACGCCTGGCTGCTGCCGGAGAGGACACGATGGCTGCCATGATCGAACTCAAATCTAAGGCTATCGCTCAATGGTTTGAGACTCTAGCTATCCTTGGTCAGACAACCGCCGTAGCAACCTATAGCGCCACTAAGAACTTCAAGGGGCTGCTCCGGCTTCTCTGTGAGTGTGAATCCAAAACAGCAACGGACCTGGATGGCGCGCTCTACTCAGCAGTGGGGTCGGCCAATAACCCGCAGGTAATTCAGGCAGCGTCCGGCGCCTCGGCTACGCTCACTCTCGACATGATTGATGTGCTGATTGACCTGGTTAAGCCAAAGGCCAGTCATCTAATTATGAGCAAGCTGATGCGAAGGAAGGTCAGTTCCCTGGCGAGGGCTGCTGGAAGCAACTTGGAGCATGACAAGAACCAGTTAGGGTTCGTTGTTACCAGGTTTGGAGAGCAAATTGTCCTCATTGATGACAGCACTCCGGTAAACTTTCCCGACCCAACGGTACTCGTATCAGCACCGGCATCTTACACGCCTAGCACGGCTGTGGCTGCTGCCAACGACACCTCGCCCATCTTCGCAGTCCGCTTCGGTGAGGATGGTCTGTGTGGTGTCAATGGGGAAGGCATGATTCAAGTCGAGAGATTTGACAAACTGGAAACCAAAGATGCCAAGAGAATCCGCATCAAGTTCTATGCCGGCATGAGGTTGACAAATAAGCTGGCTGCTGCCGGGCTGTTCAGCGCGACCGCAAGCTAAGGCAACGGGCAAATAATAACCAAGGAGGCAATGATTAAATGGCTTTGACTGTATTAACACCAAATATGCAAACCTTCGGAGAAGGTGGCGCTGTACCGGAGTTCTATATCAAGATAGAGGGCATCATCGGTGATGCCACTGGCGGCCTGGTGCTGCACACCATACTCAATCCCTTCGGAGAGGACTTAGTCATAACCAAGGGACTTCTAGTGGTAACTACGGCTTCGGGGAACGTGGCTACCGACCTTGACATTGGGCTTGGGGATAATGCTGCCGGACTGAATAATGGTGCGGAACTCTGTGACGGGGCTGTAGCTGCTACCCTGAATACCGCCGGCGTGAAAGACCTGAGCGTAGTTCATGCCATAGCGGCCCCACCAGCGGTTACAATATGGAAGGCTGCTGGCTCATCTACCGACAGCTACATGTGCATTGACCAGAACGGTTCGGTTGATGCCTCAGCACTTCGGGCAACGCTGTGCCTGAAATGTGCCAAGTACAAAGACCTAGTCTAGGGAACGGCGAGGCTTTAGCCGTTGAGCCTGAATCAACGGCTAATAAATAATTGGAGGGGTGCATGTCTCTCATACCACAAATAAGCATCAGTGAGTTCAAGAAGTTGAGCGCAAGCCAGATCAAGGAAATGAAATCAGTCGAGGTAATATCGGATGGCGAGCCCCTGTTCTATGCCATCATACCGCCATATCGGGGCGGCATGAGCATAAACGATAACATCAGGACACAGGCCGAATACCTGGGGCATCGCGGAAACTCTGTAGGTGGACTGGAACCTCAAGACTTGGTGAAAGCCTAGTGCCTATCTACTTATACAGATGTGAGTGTGGGATGGAGTTCGAGTGTATTGCTCCAATGCCGGGGGAGAATACCAGCCAATGCCCTGTGTGCAACCGACAGGCAAGACGAAAGGTGTCCTCTTGCAACCACACTTTCCGCTGGAGACTTTCCGATGAAAGCCATCTGAGAGGTCACCCTGACGAATTAGTGAGAGACGTGTAGCCCAAAAGGAGGTGAACGTTGCCAGCATCCAGTGAATCTCAAAAAACCTTAGCATGTATGGCCCTGGCCTACAAGAAACACGGCGAGAGCGCCATCAAGAGCGTGAAGGACAAACAGGCCGTCATCAAGATGGCCAACTCAATGACTGAGGAAGAGCTGAAGGATTACTGCCTGCAGCCGGTGAAGGAGTGAGCCATGGGGGTAAAGAATATATCATCTATCCGAGCGACAGTGAGGCAATTACTCCGGGATGAGTATTTATCAGGCAGCCCATTTGAGTTTGACGATGAGGAACTTAATATTTATATCGGGGAGGTACTGATCGAGGTCTCACAACGGAGTCCTTATGAGGCCAGGGAAACAAAGGTGAGCGATGGCACAAAGGAAGTGGACATTAGGTCTATCACTGATTTATTCGAGGTAGTAGAGGTGGAATATCCCATAGGCAGCGACCCTCAAGATTTTCCAAACTTTACTATCTTTGGGAACACGTTGCGTATCGAAGACACCACGCCGACTTCAGGAGCTAACATCTACCTGTATTGTAACAAGGTTCACCAATTAACCGAAGCTGGCTCCACGCTGAGCCCCGACCTCGCAAAAGTCATAGTTGAGGGGACTGTCGTTAAGGCTGCCCTAGCGTGGCTCAACAAGATGCGCGAGCAAATAGTGCCAAACTCCATCAGGCTGTACCAAACTTGGATAAACACTCAGTACATTATTTATCAAAGGAATCTCGAACAGATAACCAAGCCAAAGGTTTGGAAATACTAAAGGAGGTAAACAAATATGGCAGTAGGTTGGACTAACAGAGGAAAATACTTAGCGCTGGCTCATGTCTTTAGGACATTGGCCCTTCCCGCAAACTTCTATGTGGCTCTGGTAACATCGGCGACGGCACCGACATGCGACACGAATACCCTGAGCGAACTCACCGAGATAGCTGCCGGCAACGGCTATACCAGCGGGGGGTATCAGCTTGCCCTGAACTCCAGCGACTTCGACTACATCAATGAAGATGACACGAATGATTTGGGCAAACTCCAGATTAAGGATATCGTCTGGACGGCATCAGGGGGGACAATCCCTGCTTCAGGTAACGGAGCCAGGTATGCGGTATTAACCGATTACCACGCCACAGTAGGCAGTCGTCAAGTCTATGCATACTGGGATTTGGCCAGCGACAGAAGTGTGTCAAGTGGCCAGACACTAACACTCCAAGATTGCGAATTACGCCTTACAGAAGCATGAGGATTGTGTGTGACGGAAAGTTGATTGCGAATAGTTAGGATATGGGCAGGGCTGATCCCCTGCCCCTGTCTCTAAGGAGGGCTTATGCCAAAGAAGATTATTATTCTTGACCGAGTAGGAGAGCCTAGCGATGTGGCATATCGGGTAGCCTTTTGGCTAACTGTGCCATCCGCTAGATATGCTTTCTATGTGAAGCCAGCGGGTATGAATCCAGATGGTACTGCAATCCCTTTTAAGAGCCAATGGAAGGATGCTACTGAAGCGGAGAATCAGGACTTGAGGGATGGGAAGATACAAGAAGTAATTGACACTTATTATCTGCCAGCAGCGACAACCTTAGCCCAAGTTCAGGTATATCTTCAGAATGAACACACGAAGAAGCAGAACTGGATGCTTAATACCAATCCCTATGTAAGATATGGCTCTTTTTGGGATGGCACTAGCTGGACAGCAGGAGGTGTAAGCTAATGGCAGTAATAAATCAAGCACTTGGAACATATACGGCACTAACTGTGACTAATCTACAGTCCCTTGCCAGTTCTGCCACGGCAGGTTGGAAGTCAGCAGCAGTAAGTAATGTGTCAGTGCTGGCGTTGGATTATGAGATTCTTGTCTATCTGCCAACAGCTAACACAGCACCAGCCAATGATAAGGCTATCTATGTGTATGTCTATAGTGGTGTCTATACTGGCTCAGTCTGGTATTACAGCGACAAGGGTAACACCACTGTAAACGATGGGGCGGAAGGAGCATCTACCATAGCCCTGCCAAATGCTATGCGATTAGCCAGAGTCCTGCCATACACCACACAGCAACAGATTATCAACTCTGGTGGGTTCTATATTGCTCAGTGTTTTGGTGGTGCAATGCCCGATGCTTTTGGGATACAGATAATTAACTACACAGGAGCAGCACTTTCAACTGGTTGTATTGTAGCTTACAGGGCATTGACTGCTACATCAACCTAGGAGATTTGAATGGGAGTAATAATACTTCCAAGCAGAAATAGCCTCATTAAGCCTCCTGTTGGCACTCAGATCGACTGGGGACATCCACTTGCCAATGGGCTTATAGGCTGTTGGTTACTTAATGAAGGCGGAGGGCAGACTGCTACTGACTTAGTTGGGCTAAGTCATGGGGCTTTTACTAATATGTCTGGTTCTAATTGGAGGGGTGGGCTAGATGGGATTGGCACATACCTTAGTGCCACTAATCAGTATATTACCTGTGGTGCCAATCCTATTCTCAACCAAGCATCTTCTGCTATTACAGTAATTACTCGTGTGGTTATTGACGTTCTCAAGCCCAATGCAGGGGCTGAGTCAGTAATAATAGGCAAAGATAACGAGTCAACTAGACAACTCAACTTCAATTTAGGGTATGACCCCAATGATTATATTGCTTTCTACGTATGGTGGACAGGAGGAGGTTATACGCAAGGTCTTTCTGCCTATCCCATAGGTAGTCTCAGTGTCGGTAAGTTATATCAATTTGCTGGTAGATGGCAGTCAGGCAGTGGCATTGGGGTATTTATAAATGGCTTACAATCTGGGACAGACTCTGCAACCAAAACAGGCACTATAATCCAAACGACAGAGCCATTCTGTATAGGTGGTAGAGGAGCAACTTCAACCTATCCTTTCAGGGGTTATATAAGCCAAGTCCTTTATTACAATACTTGCCTAACTAAAGACCAGATTGCTTGGCTCTATGCCGAACCTTACTGCTTCCTTCAGCCAGTAGTAAGAAGGTTCTATTCAATACCAGTTGAGGACGTTCTTGTTACGCCTTCTCCAGTCTCGGCGATAGCCCAGGTTGTCGCACCAACAGTCATAAAAGGCTCAATATCAGTTACCCCTAGCCCTGCTTCGTGCCTGGGCCAAGTGGTTGCCCCGACTGTTATTATAGGGGCAGTTTATATTACCCCTTCGCCTATATCTGCTATAGCCAGTGTCGTTGCTCCTAGCGTAGTGAAGGGCTCAATCTCCATCACGCCTTCGACTGCACAGGCAAAAGCCTCGGTGGTTGCCCCGGTAGCTCTGGTAGAGGGTTCAGTCAGCATTACGCCTTCACCTGCCCAGGCCATAGCTTCAGTTGTTGCACCGACGGCCGTTACTGAAAGGACTGCCACAACCTCAGCGCTTTATGGGGTGGCTACATACGGGAACGCAGTATATGGAGTTGTGGGAGAAGAAGGGCTGGCTGTCACTCCCATCCCCATTCAGGCAAAGGCTTCTGTTGTAGCTCCCACAGTCATCAAGGGCTCGGTTAGTATCACTCCGGCATACGCTCAGGCCAAAGGCCAAGTGGCCCAACCTACAGTTAAGCTAGGAAACATAATTTATGCTCCGACCTTTATTCGTGCCATAGCAAAGGCTGTTGGCCCGACTGTGGCTCTTGGAGCCGTAGTGCCTGGTCCTGCCAGTGCCAAAGCTGCTGGTGCAAACCCTGTACTTGTTCTAAGCTCAATATCAATAACACCCACAGCTATTCACGCCATAGCACAGGTCGTCCCGCCGATCGTAGGGGTTGAAACTCCAGTATACGTTACTCCTGACCCCGCAAGCTCACTAGCCGGTGTCGTGGCGCCTACAGTAGTCTGTGGCGTTATTGTTGTAATCCCTAGCGCTCTCTCAGCTATTGCATCAGTGATAGCGCCAACTGTCAGACAAGGTAACATCTATCTCACTCCTGAGTATGCCAAAGCGTTAGCGAAAGTCACTGCGCCGACGGTTATTCAGGCATCGCTTACCATAGCCCCGGAGTCTGTAAAAGCCATAGCACGCGGGCAGAATCCTAGCGTTATCCTGGCATCGATGACTATAAGCCCTGCATTTGTGAGGGCACTTGCCGGGGTGATCAACCCTACGGTGTTTCAAGCCTGGATAGGCAAGAAGTTGCAGGTCAGAGTAATCACTACCACAGCCCGCCAGGTAGATATTCTGACTACCCAGAAGCGCCGGGGAGATGTGGTTACAACGCAGAAACGAAATGTCACGGTCGTAACAGGAGAGTAATATGCTGAAAGTAAAGAACTTTGCAATATCCGAGTTAGCGTCCGGGGTTGATAATGTAATTACTACATGGGTGCTGAAGACAGGTGACGGAGCCAAGTTTCCGACCTCTGGCGACTTCCATGTGGCTTGCGAAACAGAGATAGCTCTTTGCACCGCACGCAGTGGAGACTCGCTGACAGTTACTAGAGGACAAGACAATACAACTGCTGCTGCTCATAGCGCAGGTAGGCTGGTAGGTTTGGTATTATCGGCCGGGACAGTAGAGGAGGTTCAGGCTCATCTTCCCCTGACTGCAGCTCACGGAGCCACCGGGGCGGTAGTCGGAACAACCAACGATCAAACCGTCACTAATAAAAGGATACAGCCAAGAGTTGACCCTACTACTAGCGGGAATCTTACGCCCGATGTTTCTCTGTATGATTTCTATACAAGAACACAGGGTGGCGGGTCCATAACTTTTGGAGCTCCTATTGGGACACCAGTTAATGGGGAAGTTATAACATTCAGAATAAAGAACACCAGTACCACTACGTCTATAACATTCTCTTGGAATAGTATCTATAGAGCCATAGTGGCATCAGCGCTGCCTGCTAGCTTGGGCTACAGTTCCACTGCTGGCTATATTAGTGTTGCCCACTACGGGTTTAAGTATAACGCTGCTGATAGCAAGTGGGAGTATATCGCTGTAGCTTCTAGAGTTGGGTTTAACCCAGCTTAAGGAGAATATGCCAGAAGTTATCTTTGAGCCGAACAGCGACATCTATACAGTAGATTGGGACAAAACTGGTGGCAGTCTTTATTATGCCCATCTTAACTACGATGGGGACGAGAAGGCTATCTATACTACACACCAGTCGGCACAGTGGCGTGATATTCGCTTCGGTATAGATATGGCTGGCTTTGATGGAACAGATAAGAGCATTAACTTTGTGCAACTGCATTTCAGGTGTAGTGGACTGGCAAGACCTCGTGTAAAAGCGATTTTGCGAAGTGCGTATTTCGGGATGCCTCCCTTGTACACTGTCTACGGCTCTACCCACGGTCTGACTTTAGATTATGTTGACTACGATTATATATGGACAGGGAATCCTGCTTTTAGCGGTGAAGCATGGCAGTGGGTAGACATAGCTCAGGTGCAGATAGGTATATCTGGCTATCCTGTCCTTTTTAATGAGCAATGGCAGGGACCAACATGCTGCAGAATGAAACTGCTAGTCAACTACAATGATTGGCTAACTCCTCCACCAGAACTTAGTGGGTTTCTCTTTTAAGGAGGCTAAATGGACATAGAAACTATTACCAGGTATATCGCAAGGGCAACTATAAGGACTATAGTATTTGTTCGTGACGATGATAGGGCATTGGTTGACCCGACCTCAATCTTCATTACCTGGACAGACCCGAATGATTTGAAAGTGGTCGACCAGGAGAACATTATCTCAAGTGGCCGTCTATCACAGGGCGTCTATGAGCACTACTATAGAACTACAATTAGCTCACCGAAGGGGCATTGGCGAGGCTTAGCGGAAATCATTGATGGGTCTGGCCCCACAGCGGTAAACAGCCCAGTGAGTTTTAGCGTTGAAGTGGCATGAGAACATTAAGTTCAACTCTTGAAAAAGCGCAGCAGGCCGGGACCCTGAATCCCCTCTATCGAATCGTCTTAACAAAGGGGGCGACGACCTACACTTACGAAAAGGACAGGATACTACCCTCTGAGCACGATGAGGAGATGTATTCTCACCAAGCCAAGATTGTCCTGGACAACGCCGATGGTGAACTCAATGACCTGGATCTGAAAGGGTATGATGCGGTTATCTCTTACGGGTTCGGGAGTGAGTATTCGGCAACGGCGGCTCTCTCCGTCATAGACCAGACGTTCAATTCTGACCCGAACAATTTAACGTGCACACTTGAGGTTGAGGGGATTCCTAACTTAATGGCGCAAGACGAAGCCTCACAAAATTATGTTCCAGAAGCGGATGATACCAAGGTAGTCAAGACACTGATTCGAGAAATAGCTGGCGACACCGGGGTAACTATGTTAACCTGCTTTAACCATTGCCACAAATATGATGTCGTCTGGGATGTCGGCTATGACACGCTGGCAGATACCTACAAGCCAAAGGATGGATTCAGGGTTTATACTGGGGGCTCAAGATTGGCGGCCCTGAGAAGAGTGTTAGACTATACGGCAAACGTTCCCAGATTTGAGGCGGACGGCAAGATTCACATATTAAAACCTGTTACGAGTGGAACTACTTATGACTCCGAATACAGTCTTGACAGGGGGGCTCATACCTTCTTCAGTAAGGCTTATAAAAACAGCCTCGTGTTTCCGAATAGGATAGTCATTACAAGTCGCCCAGATGATGACCCTCAGTATTCGGGTTCGGCCCAAATTGACGGCTATAGTTCTCTACCAGACAGTGTAAAGAAAACCAAATATATTCAAGCTAGATTAGAAAGCAACGCCCAGGCTGAGGATATAGCTGAGGCGTTGATAGCGAAGGCCGAGATGGGGTGTTCCCGGGGGCAGGCTGAAGCCCCATTGAATTGCGGTGCGGAAGTCTTTGACTATGTGAAAGTCACCGATTCCAGGCAGGGAGATACACGAACAGGGAATTTAGGTTACGTCCACAGAAGGTTCGGGCAAGACAAGTGGACCATGACCTTCGGGTTTGGGAACTGGTTTGAGTGGCTCAAGTATCAAAAGATGCTCAAGGAGCTGGAGACTTACAGTGACGAGGGGAGCTATTTCTCGCGCTTAAAGGTAGGTAGTCTCTATGCCACTTTGGATGAGATAACCGACGGCCCCGACCTCTATGTAAGGCAGAAGTCGTTACAACTGAACGCCTCAGGAGTCTTTATAGCAGAGGACACACTTTACACTCTCAGGGTTCCTGGGGGGCCACAGCATAAGCTAACCAAGTCTACCACGGCACCAACTAGCCCTACCAGTGGTGATTTCTGGATTGACACCAACTATGAACCGAACCCACTCAAGATGTGGAATGGCACTTCATGGGTCAGCTTAACAGCAGCAGAAGTCGCTGAGTTCAATAGGGGCACGATTTATAGGGAATTAAAATCCGTAGCCTTAACAGCTGACGGCTTAGTCATTTTAGACCAAGTGCAGGTTGGAACTTACGGGCTGGTTAAAAGTGCATCTCTATCGGCTGACGGGCTGGTGTTACTCGACCAAGTCCAAGACGGAACTTATGGGAAACTCCTAGCTACACAGATTAGTGCAGGGAAAATATACATTTCCTCAGCTAACGACTTTGCCACTGGCTATGACCCTAGTGGAAAATCAAAGGTATTTCGACAAGCCTCTGCTCCTACGGCCGAAACTATTGGGGATTTATGGGTGGATACGGACGATGCGAATAAGCTCTATAGATGGTCAGGGACTTCCTGGGTGTCAATTAGAGACTCTGATATTTCCCAAGCCCTTCAAGACGCAGCAGAAGCCTACGCCTATGCGGATGATGCTTATGACCTCGCAGGTGGGAAGGCAAAGACATTCCGCCAAACCTCTGCCCCGACTTCAGGGATGCAGGCAGGAGATCTCTGGATTGACACCGATGCCGGGAACAAGCCTTATATCTATAGTGGCTCTGCTTGGATAGCAGCCTATACCATAATAGACGGCGGGAATATAACCACTGGTACAATTGACTGCTCTTTGGTTACTATCCAAAGTGCTGGTTCAGGAGATAGAATTGTGCTCAATTCTAGTGGTATTCGAGTCTATGGTACATCACTTCACTTCTACTATTCAACAACAGATATGGGCGGTCTGTATGGAGGTTCAAGTGATTTAGTTCTTTCAGCAAATAAGAACCTAGTCCTTGCGTCACTGAATGGCTATGAGGTATCCATCCAGTCTGATGATAGAATCTACATGGTTACTCCTGCAGGGTATGGAGTGGATATGGTAAGTTGTGATTTTATGGATTTACCTAGACTAAGTTCTGCCCCCACAGGAGCAGCAGGAAGACTGTACTACAATTCCTCTGACGGAAAACTATACTTATACACTACCTTAAGTGGCACGACTAAATGGTGGACGTTTCAGATGTCGTGATAGTTGCCTTCTATTGTGTAGGCACACAATAGCCATAACGCTTATCAATCCCGCAAAGCCTATCCTTGCTACACCAGGCTGGGAAACGGCCAATAATAGAAGGCCAGCGGCGACAACCAATGCCAGACCGATCTTGATGCACCGGAGAATCCATTTAGGTTTTCCGAAAAGAGGACGCATTATCGGGTTCAATTCTCGTCCACCTGCATTTAGGACCGCGAAGGTAAGGTGAAGATCAAGGACATTCAAGCCAACATAAATGACCGCTAGTGCCACATATTCCAAGGCCATATTTTCATTATACTACCATTGTCAAGGAGGCACATGGATTTACAAAAGGAAAAGGCAGACCTCGAAAAGAGGCAAAAGGAAATCGTAGAGAGGATGAACAAGAACATCGCCCAGCGCCAGCAACTAGAGGCCGAGATGCAGGAATTAGTGAGGGAGGCAGAACGCCTGAATGGTGAGGCTCGACTGCTTCATAGACTGGACGGCGACAAACCTAAGCCTGATTAAGCCAGCATAGCGTTGAGAGGGGCAAGGTTGCCCCTTAAAGCTGTCTGGCATAGAAAGATACCCGAAACAAGCTAACCCCGCCATATATTGTGACCTTAAACCCCCGGGAAACCGGGGGACTCTTTTCATTTCAGACCGAGCCTATCAACCAGTCGCTGTTTTTCCAGAGCCTTCAATGCCCGGCACTGTTTATGAGTTCGGGGGGACTTTTTTAGTTTATTGACTTCAGTATTACCGAGAAGGTGGATCCCAATGTACCCCAGGGTAATAGGCAAGAAGGCACATAAATAGCAACCAAATTATAAAGAGAATCAGCAGAGCCTTCCCTGATATTTCATGCTTCATTTCTTTTAGTCTATCACCCCCTGAAGGTTTGTCAAGCGTCATCCTAAAATTTTCTTTTTACAATTTTTGATTTAGCTTTGGGGGGAACTTGACAAGATTTTAGGGGGGTGTTATTGTATTACCACAATGAGCGAAGAGGTAACTAAGCGACCAGTTGGTGGTGGGTTTATGAAAAAGATAGATAGGGACGAGAATCTTCGGCGTTACTACCGGGAGCATCCCGGGATGACTCACCGTGCTTTGGCTCATGTGTTCAAGATTTCGAGGGCTAGAGTAACCCAGATACTTAGGGCGGAGCACCAAATAGCCTTACCCATAGTCAAAGATGTTAACCGAGTATAAGAAATATTATACTCAATCACATTATGCCTGTAGACGCTCTTTTTTGTCAATCCCTATTTGCCCGGGCAGACTGTCTAATGGCTCATTTTCATCCTGGCTGCTGAATTTGTGTCACCGTGCCCT